>Ga0302348_1000013_pt1 | contig 290921 bp, 310 predicted proteins | sample PhySR1_FD_202177 | JGI IMG/M metagenome (GOLD analysis project Ga0302348, IMG submission 202177) | Leaf surface microbial communities from sunflower plants in UC Gill Tract Community Farm, Albany, California, United States - DLSL S.R1... | ecosystem: Host-associated > Plants > Phyllosphere >...
TGGCTATCTCCTGAAACTCGGATGAGTCAGCAGCCAGCGCGAATGTCTCGGCTTCACAGTGCGGAAGATGCTCTCTAAGCATTTTCTCCATGTAACCAATCCGCATCTGCTTATCGAGGCGCTCAACTTCTTCATAAACCGCTTCGTTATCTTCTTCGGTGAAATTCGAAACGATTTTTTCAACTTCCATTCTCTGGGCTGCATTCATGGCCGACCCTCGGTGCGTAAAATGTCGATCAGCTTATCCAGCCAGCTCTTGCGAGGTGGCGGTGTAAAGCTAGCGCTGGTCAGGATGTTTGATTTGTGATGCTGCATTTTGACAAGAAAGTTATTGGAGCAGCCCATGCCGGACTGCCCTGCGATGGCGTACATCATGGGCTTTTCCTTTGATATGTTGATTGATAGGTATTCATTGCTGAACCAACTCGTAAATTGGCTTAGCGATGGAAAAAAAATGGCCGCACAATGGCGGCCTAAAGGGGGGCGAGGCTTCTCTAAACATCATCAAGCCCACACGGATATGAGCTTTTGGATGGTCAGTCAGTAGGTGGTTCTGGTAGTGGCATCCAGTGGGTTATCTGGCTAGGTGGCATGTTTCCGTATTGGCTGAACGAAACCCAGAATTTCTCAGGGAAATCGCTAGGAATTCCGGCGCAACAATCACAGGTTGTGACCAGCTTGCCGTCAGTCACTATCACTTCAACTGATTTATAAACCCGAACATCTTCCATCATGATAGGCATCCGATCGCTGCACTTAATCCATTCACTCATCACATAACCCACATCAATCCAATAACCACGCCACACCAGAAGAGGGCGCATGAAACCAACATCCAAAACCAAACCTTTCCTCTGAAGCTCATGCTTACCTCGACTTTTAGGCGTAAAAAAAGCCGCTAGGCGGCTATCAATGAATGATTAATTTTCATCTGGATTAAACCATTCTGGAATTTCTCCACCAATGTCTGCTTTATTAAGATAATCGCTGCCACAGCAAGGACATTTAATTTCACCATCAACAGCCTGTTGCCATTGATGTCCGCATTCACCGCATTCCATGTAACCATTCATATATCTATCAACCATGTCAACGAGCTGTGATTTTGTTTGATTTGCGATGCCCGGCTGCGAACATCGCCACCTCTGGCAAGCAGCATGAGCCACTATAAACAGGCTTCTGTGCCGGTAACTCAACCCGGGTAAGCTTCGCCCAGGCTTTGCTTATCTTCTTCGCTGTATCCGCATCTTCGCGGCGTTTTGCCATCACTTCACCTCGCTGGCGATAGCGACGTGTCTTGCTGTTTTCTTTCACTGGCTTAACGATGATTGTTGTCATAACTACCTCCAGTAAGTGGCTTTGGTGGTGTCGTGATCGATACGTTGTACCTCTATCTCAGTTGCGATTACCGTATTCCCGCTACGCGTTTACCCCTGAGAGGGAGCGGCGATTACTTTTTGGCGCGGTCACGACACCCCAAAGCCACTTCGCTTTGGTCTCCTACACTGGCAGGAGAAATCCCGGCCCAACTGACTTCAAAATGGTTTTGCTGTGCATGATGTAGCTTGCTTAGCTGCCTATCTGGCGTCAGTTAGATTGTTAAAGAGCGGTGCCAAGCTTACGTTTGGCTGGTCAGCGTCCTGCTGTGATTAGAAATGTACTCGCAAGTAAAGTTTATGTCTATACCTGAAAGTAAAGTATTTTGCCGATTGAGGTAAAGTCGTTGAAATTTGAGGTAAATTATTTTCTGTAATTTGACGGGGATCTGATTTTGGCGGGATTTAGATAACAAAAAACCCGGCATTAGCCGGGCCTGACGTGGTTGCTGGTTAGTTTAACCAGGCTCCAACCACAATTCCTACTATGTCGTATTCGTCTCCGTCGAGGTGAGGGAATCCAGGCATGGCTGCTCTTAGCCACCTGTTTCCGCCGTCCTCATAGAAGAACCGGAAGGTTAGGTCTGATTCGCTCCCGCCAATTTTGCGGGCTATCACTTTGTCCCCAGAGGAAATATGTTGGTTCAAATACGGCTCAACAAGTATCAAAGATCCCTTCGGATAGTTGACTCCAGTGGAGCCGGCCATTGTGTCATCCTTAACTTCAAGCCAAAAAGCCCGCTCTCCATAGTCTTTTATTGATGGCAACCATGTCGTTGCTCTTTGTTCTATCTCATGCATCTTGTCAGACCAGGTGGAAACGTCACCCCATCCTATCAAGGGATATTTCTTAGTCGAGATAGTTTTTATGTGTTGCACACCATACGTATTGATATTGTGAGCATCATCATAATTAGCATCTTGAACTATGCCGTCGAACCAACCCGTAGGGCGTCCCAGGCCGCTCTCTATATCGCGAACAGCCTGCTCTCCTATGTTTCTTTTACCACTTTTTCCAGCAGGATAGAGCATCCTGGAAATAACTGATTCTGCTATACCTGTCTTCTCAGACAAGGCCTTTTGTGTGCCCAGGGAATCTATTATTTCCTGCAGCTTCTTTCTGCGGCGCTCAAATACATGAGACTTGTCTTCTTTTTGCATCGCCTCATCTTACCCGAAGGTATTCCTAGGTAAATGACCTCTGAGTATTGCAAGTAACTTTACTTGCAAGTATACTTTTCGTGAATACAGCAAGGAGTGACATGAATGGAAAAGCTTCAGCTTTACCTGAACTCCCTTGGCATTGAGCAACAGAAGGCCTTCGCTGGCCAGTGCAACACCTCTGTAGGCTATCTGCGCAAGGCGATTTCCAATAAGCAAAAATTAGGCGCAGCGCTTTCAGTACGGATCGAAAGCAACTCTGGCGGCCAGGTATCACGAAAGGATCTTCACCCAAATGATTGGTTCGAGATCTGGCCTGAGTTAACAGCTTCATTCGCAGCATAAGCACCACCGCTCTTTAACATCCCTGACCAGCTCCGCCAGTGTGGAGCATTTGAAGACTAAGCCGAGCTTAGTCGTGATTAATCATTTATCAACAAAGGAAGTATTACGTATGGACACTGCAAAAACACGCAATGACGCCCGTCGCATTGAAAGCTCATTGCTCAACAAGATAGCGCTGAAAGGCGTCACAAGCATTGCAACTGCAGTAGGTGTTAACCCATCTCAAATCACACGCTGGAAAGAGTCTCTTATCCCTCGCATGGCGATGTTATTGGCCGTTCTGGAGTGGGGAATGGAAGACGAAGAAATGGCGGAGTTGGCTAAGCGCCTGGCTGGATATCTGTCACCAAAAGAAAACGCCCCGGAAGTTGCAGCTTTCGAGGCGTGATAGTGATGTTTGGAACAACCCACTGGAGGAAATTATGGCAAAAAATCGCCGAATTTACAAGACAGAAGAGGAACGACGGCATCCTGATTCACCGGAAGGAATCGTTGTTGCAGCCGCCAATAACCGGAGTTTTGCTGCTCGGTTCATTGGTGAATATCGGATTGCACTGGCAGGGGTGAAGAAGAATGGGCGTCGTTAGAAAATTATCCGACTACAGGCAGCAGGAGCGCCACGTAGAGATACCGGAGGCAGCCGGTAAGGGGTTTGCCTTGATTCATCGTCAATTCATGGATAGCAAGCTGTACAAGGACTCTCAGGCAGTACACCTATGGCTTCACCTGATACTGAAAGCAAACTACTCTCCAGCGGTTGTGAAAACCGACGTCGGAGAAATGATGGTCCGAAGAGGGCAGCTGATTACTGGGCGTCCAACCCTGGTGGCCGAGACGTTCATTCCTGACAACAAAGTTAAGAGCTTGCTCCGCAGTTTCGAGTCAAAAGGGATGTTAAAAATCGAGCCAATGGGCAGGAAATTTAGCCTGATTACCATCCTAAAATACGACGATTTTCAGGCTCAAAATTGTCCAACGGATGTCCAACGATTGTCCAACGCAAACACCAGTGAAAATGCGGTTCCCAGCGATGATTGTCCAACGGATGTCCAACGATTGTCCATAAACAACAATATAAATAATAACTCATTAGGTAAACCTAATGAGAGTGCATCAGCCAGCGAAAAATCAGAAAAGCAAAAATCTGCAATCTCATGTCAAGACGTCATCGACGCCTACCACGAAATCCTGCCAGAAGCGAAATCGGTCAGAGCACTAACTGAGAAACGTCGCAGCTCGATTAAAACCTTCTGGCGAAAAGCTGGGGTGGTTACTCGTCAGCTGGATGGCCATGGGTTCACGATGGACGACTGGCGGAAATACCTGGGCTACGTTCGCGACAACTGCCGCTGGATGTTCGAAGAGCGCCAGAACCAGCAGCGCGGGACTGTTTGGCACAAGAAGGGATTTGACTTCCTGCTGAACGACAATGTTTATCTCAAAGTTCGTGAGGGCGATCATGACGACCGTTGATTACCGGCTGCCACCGAGCAGCATCGAGTCAGAGCAATCAGTGCTTGGCTCAATCCTACTAGACGCGCAGAGCGACCGGGTTCAGCGCGTTTTTTCTTTCCTGGCACCTGAAATGTTTTACAGCCCGGCGCATTCGGTGATTTACCGCACCGCGCGCGAGATGAACTCCAAGAGCAGCGTCATCGACCTGATCACCGTTGCTGAGCGCATGGAGTCTACTGGAGAGATTGACCGAGTTGGCGGGTTCGCCTATCTGGCCGAGCTGTCGAAAAATACCCCGAGCGCCGCGAACATTCTGGCATACGCCAATTGCGTGAAGGACTGCGCTATGGAGCGTTTTGCTATCGAGCAGGCCAACAAGATGCTTGAGGTGTTCTATCAGCCATCTGCGATGACGACTGCCGAGAAGCTGGAGCACATGCAAGCGCTGGCTATGCATACTGCTGACAAATCTCGATCTGGTTCTGTTCGTGGCGCGGTGCCATTTGCGGAGGCTTTCGAATCCTGGGTGAACATTGTCGAAAAGCGCCTGAGCAGTGACCCGTCAGCAGTTGGCATCTCAACAGGCATTCCATCGCTGGATGAATTGCTCGCTCCGAAAGGTTTGGTGAATGGATCGTTATTCGTTGTCGGCGCGCGACCAAAGATGGGCAAGACCACACTCTACATGAAAATGGCCTTGCATTGCGCACTCGAAGAGAACAAGCCGGCGATCGCCTTTAGCCTTGAAATGCCACAGGAACAGCTCGTCGAGCGTTCGCTTTCCCAAGCATCCGGAGTTAGCTCGTCAAACTTCTACCTCGATGGATACGACGACACCCGATTCGCAATGGCGTCAGCAAAGGGGCTACAAATCGCTCAGAGCGGAAATCTCTATATCGATGACACCCCAGGGCTATCTCTGGCTCATATCGTCGCAGAGAGTCGGAGGATTAAGCGTGAGCGCGGAAGCGTAGGGATGGTTCTCGTTGACTACCTGACGCTGATGAAAGCCGAGAAGGCAGAGCGTAACGATCTGGCCTACGGCTTAATCACCAAAGGGTTAAAGAACCTTGCCAAAGAGCTGAACTGCGTCGTCGTTCTGCTTACCCAGCTTAACCGTGACCTTGAGAAGCGAACCAACAAACGGCCGCTGCCAAGCGATTCACGCGACACGGGGCAAATCGAGCAGGACTGCGATTACTGGCTGGGGATTTATCGAGAGGGAGCTTATGACGAGAACGCCAATCAGCAAGATACCGAATTGCTTTTGCGCCTCAACCGTCATGGGCAAAACGGCGTTGTCTTTGTAGAACAACGTCACGGCGCGATTTACGATTGCGATCAGCTTCAGGCAAAAATACGCGCATCTGAAACTGAATCCCGACCATCAAATCAGAAGGGCGGTTTCTGACCTGCCAAGCAAAGGAGATAACAAGTGAATTATCGACTCAGTTACAAAGAATCAATCGCCTATGCCGATGCGATGGAATATCTAATCAGTCACTTTGCCGAGTTCCCAGCAAAAGTACCATCAGGCGGCCCGACAGCTGAAATTTCAGTTCCGTATCATAAAAATCACCGGTTCGTACTAACACCAGAAGGTGAGGTCGTTTTTGGTGATTGCATCATTCCCGGCATCAACGCCGAAGAGTTTAACGAATACCGCCGCACGGTATCTTACGCCGGTCAGGAGCCTAACCATGGATAAGCAACAAGAAGAGAGTCGTAGGCAGTTTGAAGAGCACTATTCAAATAAAAACCCTCATAGTAAGAAAGCGCTCGAAAAGTGGGGAGATACTCCGCCAAATTCTGAAGATTACAAGTCATTAAAAACTCAGGAAGCGTGGGAGATTTGGCAGGCAAGCCGAGCAAGCATCGTGGTTGAGCTTCCAGATACTGACAATTATTGGAATGGCACGAGCGGCCACGAGATATTTAACCACCGCCAGTTTGCGGCGGATTCATGTGACGTATTGCGTGATATCGGCCTATCAATCAAAGGGGAGTGATAGCCATGAAAGAAAAAACAATGGACGAGCTCGTTCAGGAAGCCAAAGACCGAGCAAGCGCGGATATTTGCCAGCGAGAGAATGGATGCATACCAACCCAGCGCTGGAGCAAAGAAGCTGAAATGAGGGAGGCATGGGGAAAAGCTAACACGCACATCGAATGGAAAGAATTGGTGGTTGATGCAGCTCGCAAGTTCGTCAACTGCAAAGGCCGCTATCACTCAGAGCAAAACATGACTGCTCTGATAGAACTATTCAAACACGAGCCCATGAAGCCATGAAAGACGCAAGCTTTACTGATTGGATGGTTATCGGATTGATGGTTATTAGCTACCTGTTCATTTTGGTGCAAGCGTGGAAGTGGGTGGTGCTCAACATTGCCAACCGGCTCGTTCGGTTTATAAACCGGAACAACCCAAAGCAATTAGCTATCAACGCACTGTGTGATGCATTTGAATTGCAGAAACTGAAGCAAGGCGACAGCATTACCGCAAAAACAGTGAACGGACTGTGTATCACGATATCTCGGGAGTAACTATGCAAAAGCAGGTCTTCTACCTAAGAAGCCCACAGATACGCCAGAACCTGAAAAACTTCATCGACAGCCTTCCACTAAATCCAGAAAAACCCCTCGCAGTGACCATCCAAGAACCAACCAGAAGCCTGGAGCAAAATTCGCGCTTATGGGCAACCCTGCGCGACATCAGCGAGCAGGTCGTTTGGTATGGGCGAAAGATGGGCTCTGAGAGCTGGAAGTGTGTTTTCACTGCTGCGCTGAAGAAGCAAGAGACGGTTCCAGGCATAGACGGCGGATTCGTTGTTCTTGGGCAATCAACAAGCAAGATGACCGTCGGCGAGATGCGCGACCTCATCGAGCTGATAAACGCGTTTGGTGCTGAGCATGGCGTCAAGTTCAGCGATGAATCCCGGCTCGCTATCGAGTGGGCTAATCGATATGGAGACAGGGCAGCATGACACAGCGAAGTCCAACGCAAATCATAATGGATAACCTGATATTCAAGACTGACCACCGCAAGACCAGAAAGCCCCGCCAGCAACCAGAAAGCATCGTTTCATTCAACTATACCGCGACCTTAGCCGACAGCATGTGGCTGCGTCGTCGCGCCCGGAGAAAGTCATGACTGATTATAGCAAAATGAGTGATTTTGAAATCAACGCCGCGGTAGCAACGGCGAAATTCGGTAACTGGAGGGCGGATGATGATATCTGCCGACGAATTACCTCAAAGTGCATCGACTACTGCAACAATCCGGCAGACGCATGGCCAATTATTGTTGCCAATGAAATAGGCGTTGTACCCAGTAAATCATCAAACACCTACGCGTGGGATTTAAGGGGTGGAATGCTAAAAGGCATTAAGCATGTAGATGACAACCCACTCCGCGCCGCCATGATTGTCTTCCTCATGATGAAGGATGCCGAAAAATGCTAATCCTCATCACGGTAGCAATCATAGCCGCCTGCGCTTACTGCTTCATCGCTGGCCGCAGCTTCGAGTTCTTCTGCAAATACGAGCCAACCCTATCCACAACAAAAATGCTGCTACTCAGCCTCGCATGGCCGGGTAATGCCGTTCTGTTTCTGCTGATGAGGTGCGTGCGATGAACGCCATTAAAATCCCGGAAATTATGAAAGTGCCGAAGAAGTACGGCACCGATATCTGCTGCAGTTGCTTATCGGAGTTGGCAGAGGACGAGTGCTACATCTGCCAGCAGTGCAACGACGAGATAGACCGCCAGGCTGATGAGGTTATCGGAAACGCGGAGGATGAAGATGGCTAAAGGCATCAAGCCTCCGAAGCCTAAAATATGCCCCATCTGCTCCACTGAATACCTTCCAAGAAGCTCCCTTCAAAAAGTCTGCCACAACTACAAATGCGCCATTGCCTTCAACAAGAAGCGCGATGAAGAGATTGCTTTGCGAGAAAAACGCAAGCAGGAGCGCCTACAGCGCGATGAGCTTAGGCAGAGAAGGGAAAGGTTAAAGACAAAATCAGAATGGAACAGAGAGGCTCAGGCGGCGGTAAATCGCTTTGTGTTTTGGCGAGACTATGGGAAACCATGCATCGCATGTGGTAGGCCGCTTAATTATGGCGTAAGGGGCGGCGCAGTAGATGCCAGTCACTATCGATCCAGGGGCGCTGCGCCACATCTTCGCTTCAACATATTCAACAATCACGCCGGGTGCGTCCATTGCAACCGAGACCTATCAGGAAACCTGATCCCCTACCGAATAAACCTCATCGAGAAGATTGGCACATACCGCGTTGAACGAATCGAGCACGACAACACACCACGGAAATTCGATATCGCTTACCTACAGCGAGTGAAGTCAATCTTCACGCGCCGGGCGAAGCATTACGAAAAACTCCGCAAGCGAAATCTGGAGGAAGCAGCATGATGTTTACCGATATTAACGAGGCGATTTCCCATGCGCGAGCCCTGAGGCAATCCAATGCCGGTAGGCACTATTCCTTAAAGCAAAAGCGCAATGGGCGGATTGTTGTCTGCAAAGCAGGATTGGTATCCGCGCCGATGTGGAGCACTAAGAATGACCTGGTGCGAGGGGAAAACCTACCTTCGGCCCCGCGAAAGCTTGGAAGCAATGACATCCCCATCATCTTAGAGCTTTGGCATTACGAAGGGCTAACCCAAGCTCAGATTGCCGACAAATTTGATGTGGCCAGAAGCACGATAGAGAACGTTGTTAATAACAGAATCTGGAAGAGGGCTCAGCATGAGAGAAGTTAAAGAGTTGTCACTTTCAGATGAGCAGCACCAGTGGGTTAATGGCTGGCTTGAGCTGTGGGGCGCATGGGTTTACTCCGGTAGACTCGAGCGACGCATGAGCAACATGATCGCCAAGTTCATGGAAAGCGTAGAGCCAAGCAAGAATCCAAGTAGGCCAATGTGCAATGACGATGATGGAATGTTGATTTCTCAGGTCGTAGATTCCGTCATGTTTATCGACAAGAAAGCCTTTGGCATTCTGCTAAGCTACTACGCTCATGGTTCTTCTAAGCGAGCCATTGCATCTTACTATCACGCGACCGCAAAGCCCCGCAAGATTAACCGCGGTCGCCTGGGGGAAGGGTGGCGCAAGCCGTCAGAGGAAACATGCCGGAAAGAAGTGGCTGAAATTCTCAAAGCAAGCCTGTTTATGCTCTATGCTCCGATGGTAAATGCGCTCAACAGTCGCAAACGTGTAGAGAAAATTAAGCATGTTGCATAGATAATGCTTGACTTTGTTTTACCTATTTACCCATAATAGTGACATAAGCTGCCGTTAGTGACTCTTAAGTTGCTGCGGCAGTTTTGCTATGGCTAGATTGGCCAATCGAAAAGCGGTATCGTCACCGCCTGCCATAGCGAATATTGACGAGCAACTAGACGAGGTTGTTATGGAAGGAAAAAATCAAAGAGATCTCATTGCAAGTCTTTATGAAGAGCTAGTTATCGCCAGGGGGCTGATTAAAGAGATTTGCACTGAGAGAGATGTCCCAGAGCCCAAGGCATCATTGCAGAGAATGGAAAGTGCCATAAGAGAGGCAAAGGAATACATGTTGGATAATATCTAAATGATGGGTCGCTAAGGCGGCCTTTTTTGATCACAACAGGTAAGAGCATTCAGCGCCAAATAGTCCCAGAATATTTGGAGTGATGGTCACGCATCCGAGTGCTCTTTCCGTTGTGGTGAATGAGCTAGATGGTGGGGTAAAAGCCTGCCATGGCGACGAGTGCTAGCTGGGGATCAGCGCCGGCCATCACATAACATTTTAGCCTCGCCTTAGTGCGGGGCTTTTTGCATTTCAGCCCCAGCCAACAGCGACACACTCCATGGCACCCTCTTAGCAGTTGATCGTCTACGGATGCGGGCTGAACCTTTGACTACAGCATAGCAATGTAAGGAACCCACCATGCTCAAATTACCTGAGCTCGTCAGGGCTGGTTTCGTGAGTTCGTCTCCTTGGTTGCTGGGCTTAATTCTCCTTTCTTATCTCGCTGCAGAGGTTAATTCGAGGATTAACTCGGCGGCCTACGCGTACCCGCGATCTGTCGTTTCATATGGCCTCGCAAGCGCAAAGACCGATGATGAAGTTATCTCCACTGTTGAACTGTGGAAGAAGGATGCATGGGGCGCTCAAATCGGCGCTCTACGCGTTCTCTGTGATAACGACCGTGCATTCGTTGACTCGCTCGGCGGGGAGAGTGTAGGGGCTAGAGTATGCAGGATCGTCAAATGAATGAACGTGACCCTGGATTCTGGGCCGACGTTCTGAACGGCCTTAAAAACGCATGGCCGCAAATTCTTGGTTCAATGATGGCCGGGTTAATTTGCTATGGCCGATTAATTTACGATGGTGTAGAGCGAAAGAATCGCTGGATTGAGGGCGTCCTATGTGGCGCCCTTTCTCTTTGCATCTCCAGTGCTCTGGACGTGTTCGGATTGCCGGTAAGCATGTCTCCTTTCATTGGTGGCATGGTTGGATTCATCGGTGTTGAAAAGCTCCGCAATATCGCCATCAGCGCTATCAGCAAGCGAGTGGGTGCTAGTGATGAAAATCAGCAATAATCTACGCGCATTTCTAGACATGCTGGCGTGGTCAGAAGGCACATCAACGAGTCCGGCAACGAAGAATAATGGCTATGACGTCATTGTGACTGGCGCAGATAAAAAGCCGGAAGTATTCACCGATTACTCAGATCACCCATTTAACAATGGGCGTCCATCGAAGGTAATCAACAGCAAGGGGCTAACTTCCAACGCATCAGGAAGATATCAGTTCATGCTGCGCGACTGGGCTCATTACAAAGGGTTGCTCAATCTCCCTGATTTCAGTCCATCTTCACAAGATAAATGGGCTATCCAGCTTATTAAGGAGCGTAGGGCATTGGCTGATATTGAAGCCGGTAACATTGTCAAAGCTATCAACAATTGCCGAAACATTTGGGCCTCGCTTCCTGGTGCTGGCTATGGCCAATTTGAGCACAAGGTTGATCCGCTGATTAAGCAATACCAAAAGGCTGGCGGGGTTCTGGCATGAAATGGGTGCTGGATAACTGGAAGACTATTGTCGGCGTCATTGCATTGTCACTCATCACGATGCTTGCCTTAAGCAATCAATCGCTACGGGGTGAACTGGAAGAAGTTAGCAAGGCCAATGCACAATTATCTGGACAGCTCGAGTGGCAGAACAAAACACAGAAAGCAGTAGCTGATATCGATCTGCAGAGAACGCAGGAGCTTGAAGATGCGAAAAGCAAGATTGCTGATTTGCAGCGTGATGTTGCCACTGGCGCTCGCAAGCTGCGCGTCTCTGCCTCATGCCAACCCTCCAAGCCCTCCGGCATGGATGATGCAGCCAGCCCCAGACTTACTGACGCCGCTCAACGGGATTATTTCACCCTCAGAGAGCGAATCGAAATAGCCAATAAGCAGATCGCCGGACTGCAGGATTACATCAATCAAGTTTGCTTAGCGAAATGAATTCCCCCGACAAGGAATAAGACTGTGTTACCTAGCAGGAGGTGATCACGTCTTGGCAGCCGGAAAGACGGAAGTGGCGAGGCAACTCCGCGAGGTGTGGCTGATGCTGCGATAACTTCAACCAACCAAAAGGTCAAAATTATGAACGACCAAGAAATTGAAAAAGAAATCCAAGCAAAAGGGAAAACCGCACCGCGAGTGACGCCTAGCCGCATTGAAAGCATCATCACAAGTGAGAGCTATTTCACTGCTGCTGATGGACGTCTCGGGGCAAGCATTAACACCAAGTGTGATGAACATATTGAGCGAGACGACTTTGATCAGCTCAAGCTCCTGACGTTCTGCGTACTGGTGTTAGAAAACGGCTTTACGGTAACTGGAGAAAGCGCCTGCGCTAGCCCGGAGAATTTCGACGCCGAAATTGGTCGCAAGATTGCGCGCCAGAATGCAGTAAACAAAATCTGGCTACTCGAAGGCTACCTGCTCAAGCAACGCCTTTCTGAGCTCGATTAAGCGATTGCAGAAGCCATTCAATGAGTGGCTTCGATAATGGCTTTTACCAAACAACTGGAGCCAATCATGGCAATTACAGAAATGACCGAAGAGCAGAAACTGAAACTTGAGATTTATTCCCTGGTTCAGTTCAGCAATGCTGCCGCTGAGGAGGCTTTCGCATTCATCGGCACCGACCGCATGAAGCTTGAGCTTTTTAAAATTCGCTATAACGCCAATACCGCTAATGGAGATTCCGTTACACGAGCGGTTACTTCAGTTCGCGAGGCCAAGGAAGCTCTAGACCTATTCACTCCAGGAGCATGATATGCCACTGAAGAAAGGTAAGTCGAAAAAGATCATCAGCGAGAATGTCGCTACCGAAGTTAAAGCAGGCAAGCCACAAGACCAGGCTATCGCCATTGCTATGAGCAAAGCCGGTAAAGGCAAGAAGAAACCAAAGAAAGGGGCTAAGTAATGGCAATCACATCCATGCAGACAGCAACCGCTGGTTCGGTAGCAAACCTGATTCCAGTGGTTAAGTCGCATATCGCAGCATCACTCTTCCCTCAAGGCGGTTTGGTTGGCGTTCATGCCACTCCTACCAAGACTGAGTATTTCCAGGTTGTGGCTGCCGGCGGGACTACAGCAACCGACTACGACATCGTGGTTAGCTCTGACCGCGCCGACTTCACCATTAAGTGCAACGCGAAGATCACCGCTGGCTTCCTGCCTCTTGGTGACATGAGCGTTATCCAGTTAACCCCTGGCCGTATGGTTGAGTACGCTCAGGCATTCACCAAGGCGTAAGAATGACACTGACAATTAAGCAAGAGGCTTTTTGTCAGGCATACATCGAAACTGGTAACGCATCGGAGGCGTACCGGTCATCGTATGCCGCCGAAAACATGAAGCCAGATGCTATACACGTACAAGCCAGCAAATTACTCGATAACCCTAAGATCGCCCTAAGGGTGGCAGAACTGAGGGGCGAGATTAAAGAGCGCCACAGCGTGACAGTTGATTCGCTTTTGGCAGAACTCGAAGAAGCCCGACAGGCAGCCTTAACCGCTGAAACGCCGCAGTCTTCAGCCGCAGTAGCAGCAACCCTAGGCAAAGCAAAATTAACTGGGCTTGATAAGCAAATCATCGAGCATACCGGCCCAGGCGGTGGCGCTATCCAGATTGAAACATCACCAATGAGTACTCTATTCGGCAAATGACAACGATTAACCCTATCTTCCAACCGTTCATCAATGCGCATCGCTATAAGGTCGCTAAGGGCGGTCGAGGTAGCGGAAAGTCGTGGGCGATGGCTCGTTTGCTAGTCGAGGCATCAAGGCGTCAGCCTGTGCGGATCCTGTGCGCTCGTGAGCTGCAGAACAGTATCAGTGATTCTGTAATCCGTTTGCTTGAAGACACGATCGAGCGCGAAGGATATGCAGCTGAGTTCGAAATTCAGCGATCAATGATTCGCCATCTTGGTACTAACGCTGAATTCATGTTCTACGGCATCAAGAACAACCCAACAAAGATTAAATCACTCGAAGGTATCGACATCTGCTGGGTAGAAGAGGCCGAGGCAGTAACGAAGGAGTCGTGGGATATCCTGATTCCGACCATCCGAAAGCCTAACTCTGAAATCTGGGTCAGTTTCAACCCGAAAAACATTCTCGACGATACCTATCAGCGCTTCGTTGTTGACCATCCGGATGACATTTGTCTACTGACGGTTAACTACACCGATAACCCGCACTTCCCTGAAGTTCTCCGACTAGAGATGGAAGAGTGCAAACGGCGAAATCCAACTCTGTATCGTCACATCTGGCTAGGTGAGCCGGTAAGCGCAAGTGATATGGCAATCATCAAACGCGAGTGGCTGGAAGCGGCAACAGATGCTCACAAGAAGCTTGGATGGAAAGCGCGAGGGGCTGTAGTTGCATCTCACGACCCGTCAGATACCGGTCCGGATGCCAAAGGCTATGCCATGCGTCATGGGTCCGTGGTGAAGCGTATTGCTGAGCCGCCTGAACAGGTCGATGTTAACGACGGCGCAGATTGGGCAACCGGTATGGCTATTAACGATGGCGCAGATCACTTCCTCTGGGATGGTGACGGCCTAGGCGCTGGCCTACGTCGTCAGGTTACTGACTCATTCGCCGGGAAGAAGATCACCGCGACCATGTTCAAGGGTAGCGAATCACCGTTCGATGAAGATGCTCCTTATCAATCCGGGGCATGGGCTGACGAAGTGGTTCAGGGCGACAATATCCGCACAATCGGTGATGTGTTCCGCAATAAGCGTGCTCAGTTCTACTACACCCTGGCTGATAGGCTCTATCTGACGTACCGCGCCGTTGTTCACGGTGATTATGCAGACCCTGACAGCATGCTGAGCTTCGACAAGGAAGCTATCGGCGAGAAGATGCTTGAGAAGGCATTCGCTGAACTCACGCAGATACAGCGCAAATTTAACGGCAACGGGAAGCTTGAGCTCATGACTAAAGTCGAAATGAAGCAAAAGCTTGGAATCCCGTCACCTAACCTGGCCGACTCGCTGATGATGTGCATGCATTGTCCGGCGATGGCGCCAGAAGAAACGGAAATCTACGTTCCCTCATCCTCCGGTTGGTAAACATGGCAGAGACATTAGAGAAAAAACATGAGCGCGTCATGCTCAGGTTTGACCGCGCCTATACGCCGCAGCAAGACGTGCGCGAGAAGTGCATCGAAGCTACGCGATTCGCTCGTGTCCCTGGCGGTCAATGGGAAGGAGCAACAGCAGCGGGAACCAAGCTTGACGACCAGTTCGAGAAATACCCGAAGTTTGAAATCAACAAGGTAGCCACTGAGCTTAACCGCATCATTGCCGAGTATCGGAACAACCGCATCACTGTTAAGTTTCGCCCTGGTGATCGCGAGGCAAGCGAAGAGCTGGCCAACAAGCTGAATGGCCTATTCCGCGCTGACTACGAAGAGACAGATGGAGGCGAAGCTTGCGATAACGCATTTGATGATGCGGCTACCGGTGGTTTTGGCTGCTTCCGCCTGACATCGATGCTGGTCAATGAATACGACCCGATGGACGATCGCCAGCGCATTGCCATTGAGCCGATATACGACCCATCTCGCTCAGTATGGTTTGACCCTGACGCGAAGAAGTACGACAAGTCAGATGCGCTTTGGGCATTCTGCATGTACTCGCTTTCGCCTGAGAAGTACGAGGCGGAATATGGCAAAACTCAGCCTGCATCTCTCGATATTTCTACGGCTTCGCTATGGAACTATGACTGGTTTCAGCCAGAAGTGGTTTACATCGCCAAGTATTACGAGGTGCGCAAGGAATCGGTTGATGTTATCAGCTACCAGCAGCCGCTGACTGGTGAAATCGCTACTTATGACAGCGATCAAATCGAAGATATCGAAGATGAGCTTGCTGAGGCTGGATTCGTAGAGGTTGCGCGCCGTTCCGTGAAGCGACGTCGCGTTTATGTGTCAGTGGTTGACGGCCAGAGCTTCCTCGAGAAGCCGCGGCGCATTCCTGGTGAGCATATCCCGCTAATCCCGGTATATGGCAAGCGCTGGTTTATTGACGATATTGAGCGCGTCGAGGGACACATTGCCAAGGCTATGGACCCGCAACGACTCTACAACCTGCAGGTTTCTATGCTGGCTGATACGGCAGCTCAAGACCCTGGCCAGATTCCTATCGTCGGCATGGAGCAAATCAGAGGGCTAGAAAAACACTGGGAAGCGCGCAATAAGAAGCGTCCAGCGTTCCTTCCTCTGCGTGAGGTAAAGGATAAGGCAGGTAATATCATCGCCGGTGCTACGCCAGCAGGCTATACGCAGCCAGCAGTGATGAACCAGGCATTGGCAGCGCTGCTGCAGCAGACCAGCGCTGACATTCAGGAAGTAACCGGCGGCAGCCAGGCAATGCAGCAGATGCCGAGCAACGTCGCGCAGGAAACGGTAAACAACCTGATGAACCGCGCCGACATGGCATCGTTCATCTACCTGGACAACATGGCTAAGAGCCTGAAGCGTGCCGGTGAAGTATGGCTGTCTATGGCTCGAGAGGTTTACGGCTCAGAGCGTGAAGTTCGTGTAGTTAACGAAGACGGCACCGATGACATCGCGCTGATGAATGCGCAGGTTGTTGATCGTCAAACTGGCCGAGTGGTTGCACTGAATGACCTATCGACTGGCCGCTATGACGTTACGGTTGATGTCGGCCCAAGCTATACAGCAAGGCGTGATGCTACGGTGTCTGTTCTGACCAACGTCCTCAACTCTATGTTGCCAACCGATCCGCTTCGACCAGCAATCCAAGGGATCATCATGGATAACCTGGACGGTGAAGGGCTGGAAGACTTCAAAGAGTTCAACCGCAAGCAGCTTCTGACCTCTGGTATCGCTAAGCCGCGAAATCAGGAAGAGCAGCAGATCGTCCAGCAGGCGCAGATGGCAGCTCAGAGCCAGCCTAACCCTGAAATGGTTCTGGCACAGGCTCAGATGGTCGCGGCCGAGGCAGAGAACAAGAAGGCTGATAACGCGACGCGTGAAACCGTCATTAAGGCGTTCACCGCTCAGCAGGATGCTCAGGAAAGTCAGGCCAACGTTGTCTACAAGCTTTCCCAGGCACAGAACATCAACAAGAAAGGAGTTATGGATGCAATTCAGCTCCTTAACGACCTTCTTAAATCCCAGCAAGAACAAATCCCGACATCACCACAGTCACCGGCAGACTCAATGCCGAGTTAACCAGGAGTAATCAATGGAAAGCGAACTGATCATCGACGGTCAGGTTATTGACCTGTCTGAAAAACAGGAAGAAGCCGAAGAAGTTATCACTGAAGCAAAGGAAAATCCTGAGGATAAATCACAGGAAGAGCCAGAGCAGAAAGAGAAAAAGGCCGAAAGTGAACAGCCCGAAGAGCAGCCAGAGGATTACTCACTGCAAATCGGTGATGAGGAAATTAGCCTCAACCCTGAAGAAGACGATCACATTGATGGGCAACCGGCTCCTCAATGGGTGAAAGAGCTTCGCAAGGGCTTCAAAGAAACACAGAAAGAAAATCGGGAGCTACGCCGCCAGCTTGAGCAGATTCAATCCAAGCCAGCAGAGGCGCAGCAACCACAATCAGACGTTATTCCTCCAAAGCCGACCCTGGAGTCGTGCGAGTACGACGAAGCAGCGTTTGAGCAGGCGATGACTGATTGGCATGAGAAGAAAGGCCGTGCTGAGCAGGTTAAACAACAGCAGCAACGTCAGCAGCAGGAATTGCAGCAACGACTAACAGAGCGCCTTACGAAGCATCAGGAGCGAGCAGCAAAGCTTCCGGTGAAAGACTATCGCGAGATGGAAGACATCGTTCGCCAGGAGATTCCGGTTATCCAACAGGAAATCCTGATTCATGCCGCCGACGAAGGTTCTGAACTCGTTGCTTATGCATTGGGCAAGAACCAACAACTACGCCAGCGTGTAGCCGCTGAGACAGACCCAATTCGCGCAGCATTCCTCTTAGGCCAGATTAGCCAGCAAGTTAAGTTGGCTCCGAAGCCTAAGAAAGCCATCAAGCCAGAGCCGGAGGTTCGTGGTGGCGGCGCTGATGCGAAACAAGATGATTTCAACAAACTCTGCCCCGGCGCTAAAATCGAATAAGGAACAGCTAAATGGCTACCAATGATTTAAACAGTAACGTCAGTCAAATCGTCCTGAAAAAATTCCTGCCTGGTTTCATGTCTGACCTGGTATTGGCAAAAACCGTAGACCGCCAATTGCTGGCTGGAGAAATCAACTCCAATACCGGCGATAGCGTAAGCTTCAAGCGTCCGCATCAGTTCTCATCTCTGCGCACTCCTACCGGCGACATCTCCGGGCAGTCGAAGAACAACCTGATTTCCGGTAAGGCAACTGGCCGCGTCGGCAACTACATCACAGTTGCCGTCGAGTACCAGCAATTGGAAGAAGCGATCAAGCTGAACCAGCTGGAAGAAATCCTGGCGCCGGTTCGCCAGCGCATCGTAACTGACCTGGAGACTGAGCTGGCCAAGTTCATGATGAACAATGGCGCACTGGCTCTGGGTAGCCCTAACACCCCGATCAACAAATGGTCTGATGTGGCTCAAACCGCATCCTTCCTGAAGGATTTGGGCGTGGTTGAGGGTGAGAACTATGCGGTAATGGATCCGTGGTCTGCCCAGCGACTGGCCGATGCGCAATCTGGTCTGCACGCTGCCGACCAATTGGTTCGCACCGCCTGGGAAAATGCGCAGATCTCCACTAACTTCGGCGGCATTCGCGCACTGATGTCTAATGGCCTGGCATCCCGCACGCAAGGTGCATTCGGCGGCACGCTGACAGTGCAAACCGCTCCGACCGTGACCTATAACGCGGTGAAAGATACCTATCAGTTCCAGGTAACACTGACCGGCGCAACCGCATCTGTAACTGGCTTCCTGAAAGCTGGCGACCAGATTAAGTTCACCAACACCTACTGGCTGCAGCAGCAGAGCAAGCAAGTGCTTTATAACGGCTCTGCACCTATCAGCTTCACTGCAACCGTTCTGGCCGACGCAAACTCCACCGCCGGCGGCGCAGTGACAGTTACGCTGTCCGGCGTTCCGATTTATGACGCCACCAACTCACAGTACAACGCAGTAAGCCGTCAGGTTGCCGCAGGCGACGCGGTGACTGTAATCGGCACTGCAAGCCAGACCATGAAACCGAACCTGTTCTACAACAAGTTCTTCTGCGGCCTGGGCACCATTCCTCTCCCAAAACTGAACAGCATCGACTCTGCAGTCGCAACTTACGAAGGCTTCTCTATCCGCGTGCACAAATACTCGGACGGCGACGCCAACGTGCAGAAAATGCGCTTCGACTTGCTGCCAGCTTACGTGTGTTTCAACCCACACATGGGCGGCCAGTTCTTCGGCAATCCGTAATCAAGAGGGGCTTCGGCCCCTTTATTTTTTGGAGGCTAAATGGATCGCATGAGCATCTTTATGGCTGCCGATAACGAGGCAGGCCATGTTCAGGCTGTAATCGCAGAGAAAGACTTCCCAATTTACGAAAAGCTCGGCTTTGTGGCTTCCGTTGACGACATCAAGCCGGTTGTTAAACGTGGGCGCAAGGCGGCTGATAATGGCAACGACTCTGACAAAGGGTGAGATCGTCTTATTCGCTCTCAGAAAACCCGCAGTAGCTTCAAACGCAACTCTAACTGATGTAGAGCCTCAGTCTGTCGAGGATGCCATTCATGACCTCGAAGACATGATGGCCGAGTGGATGATCAACCCCGGGAACGTCGGTTATTTGTTCGCGGCGGATGGCGAGGAGCCGTTACCAGACGATGACTCTGGACTGCCGCGCAAATACAAGCATGCAGTTGGCTATCAGCTAATCCTTCGCATGCTGTCTGATTATGGCGTAGAGCCATCGCCTCAAGTTCTGACTAATGCTCAGCGCTCATATGACGCGCTTCTGACTGACACTCTCGTTGTTCCGTCGATGCGCCGTCGCGGAGATTTCCCGCTTGGTCAAGGCAACAAATACGACGTGTTTACCATCGACAGATATTACCCTGGCGATCTTCCCCCGATTGACGGCGACATTCCAAATCAGTAGGTGACACATGCCAATCCAAAAGCTGCCATTAGCCAAAGGCCTTGGCAAAGACTACCGAAATGCTGATTACGTCGATTTGCTTCCTGTGAACATGCTGGCGACGCCGAAGGAAGTTCTGAATGCATCTGGGTATCTTCGTTCTTTCCCTGGCGTAGCTAAGCGCTCAGACGTTTCTGGAGTGTCTCGCGGAGTTGAGTACAACACGGTTCAAAATATTCCGTATCGTGTTGCCGGAGGGAAGATATACCAAGGCGGTAATGAACGAGGGAATGTGGCGGGAGATAAGCGTGTAAGCATGGCCCATAGCGCAACCAGTCAGGCGGTGGCAGCCAACGGAATCATGACGCTATATCGGTATGATGGCACGAATAAAACCCTGGATAACTGGCCGCCAAATGTAGGCGGAACTGATTTTGCTCAATACGACATTGGCAGTGTCAGAGATATCTGCCGGGCGCGTGGCCGCTATGTCTGGGTTAAGGATGGCACTCAGACCTTCGGCGTAACAGACCTTGAGGATGAATCACACCCTGACCGATTCCGCCCGTTCTATACGGCAGAGAGCCAGCCAGATGGCATCATTGGGTGCGGCGTGTGGCGTGACTTCGTCGTGATGTTTGGCAGCAGCACTATCGAGTATTTCTCTTTGACTGGAGCTGCAGATACATCAGCGGCAATTTACGTCGCTCAGCCATCACTGATGGTGCAGAAGGGGATTGCCGGTACTTATTGCAAAACTGAGTTTATGGACTCGTTCGCCTTCATTAGCCATCAGTCTACTGGCGCGCCATCCATCTACATGATCAACAACGGTCAGGCTTCGCAGATCGCCACTGCAACAGTGGAGAAGGTATTGCGTAGCTACACGGCTGACGAGCTGGCTACAGGCGTGCTTGAGTCAATTCGGTTTGACAGCCACGAACTGCTGATCGCCCACCTTCCTCGCCACGTCCTGTGCTATGACGCCACCGCCAGCCAGAGCGGGCCGCAATGGAGCATTTTGAAAACCGGTCTCTTCGATGACGTGCATCGCGCCATTGATTATGTGTTCGAAGGTAGTCAGGTAACGGTGGGTGACAAGTTAGAGGCTGTCACCGGAGTGCTTAAATTTGACTCATCCTCACAATACGACAAGCAGGCTGAACATCTGCTGTTTACCCCCATGTTCAAGGCTGATAACGCCAGGGTGTTCGATTTTGAGCTCGAATCAGCAACTGGCGTATCTCAGTGGGCGGAGCGTCTTTTCATCTCAGCAACCGTTGATGGCTCAAACTATGTCCGAGAGCAAATGGTCGATTACAACGCGCCATTCATTTACGACAAGCGCGCTATATGGCGTCGAATTGGTCGCGTCAGGAAAAACATCGGCTTCAAGGTGCGTGTGATTACCCGCTCTCCGGTGACTCTGTCTGACTGCTCATTGAGGATTGAATGATGGCCGATGATGGATTGAAAGAGCCGGTAATCATCCAGGCTACGCGCATCGATGCCACGCTCCTGCCTCGCAACATCTTCTCCCAGCCTTACCTGCTTTACGTTATTCAACAGGGAACTGACCTGGGGAACGTGGCGGGGAAGGCAAACGAGGCTGGGCAGGGGGCCTGGGACGCTCAGAAGAAGAATGATGAGCAGGATTTGGTGTTGGCCGACCATGAGTCGCGAATAACAGCTGCAGAGGCGACGCTCGTTGATCATGAGCAGCGCATCGCTGCGGCAGAGGCGACCCTGGTTAACCATGAAACACGAATCGCTGCAGCAGAAGCTGAACTTGTAGACCACGAAACGCGCATTGCGGCCAACGAAGCAGAGCTAGCCGATCACGAAACGCGCATCACCCAGAACACAACGGATATCGCAGGCCTTACAGGCCGCATGGCGACTGCAGAGGGGAATATAACCACCCTGCAAACGACCGTTGCGAATCACACCTCCAGAATATCCGCGCTTGAATATGCAACGACGCGCAAGAAGTCTGAGGTGGTTTACAGCGGAGTTTCGCTTGTCATCCCAACCACTGGAGCAAACCTTGTCACCCTGCTCAAGGCGCTAACGCCTACCAGCGGAACACTTGCCCCATTCTTCAACACAACAACAGATAAGCTTGTTGTTTACAACGAAAACAAGACGGTCAATTTCAAACTGTCTCTGATTGGGTCGTGGCCTGGCGGAACGACAAACCGTTCTATTCAATTAACGTTCTCCGGGGCAGTATCTGACACGTTGGTTAACAGCAGGAACGTGGCCACAACCACAGATAACGTATTGCTGGCGACGTTCTTTAGCGTTGATGCTGGCGGTTTCCTTGCAACTAACGGTAGCACTATGACGATTCAATCAAATGGCGCTGCATTTACGGCCACGTCTATCAAGATAATCGCGGAGCAATGATGATTGAGTTCAAACCAACGCGAAATATCGACCTGATTGAAGCCGTCGGCAACCATCCCGACATCATCGCTGGCAGTAACAACGGTGACGGGTTCGATTATCAACCCGGACATCGTTATTTCGAGGTGCACGTGCATGGCCAGTTTGGCGGAATCATCTACTTTCACGAAATCCAGCCACTGACCTTCGACTGCCACGCGATGTACCTGAAAGAGGTGCGAGGATTCAGCCAGAAAATCGGCTTAGCCTTCTGGAGATTCATCCTGGCGAATTTCAATGTGCAATGCGTTACCTCATTCGCCGCGCGCAAATTCAGACATGGTCAGATTTACTGCACGATGCTTGGCCTCAAGCGCGTCGGCACCATCAAGAAATACTTCAAAGGCGTTGATGACGTCACTTTTTATGCCGCCACTCGCGAAGAGCTGACGGAGTTCCTGGAACAGCACTCCAAATAGGAATCACGCTATGTTTGATGTTTTTGAAAACAGCCGCTGCGGAAACTCCAAGCGGATGAAAGAAAGCCGCATGCGCAAAGGTGGCAAAGGTGGCGGCAATAACGGCGCTGGCGCTGCAGCAGATGCAACGAAATACGCCGCTGACCTGCAAAACCAGCAGTTTGAGCGCATCATGGGTAATCTGGCACCATTCACTCCGCTGGCTCAGCAATATATCGGCCAGCTGCAAAACCTCTCCACGCTCGGTGGCCAGCAATCAGCGTTGAACGATTATTACAACTCCGGCCAATACAAAGACCTCGCCAATCAGGCGCGATACCAGCAACTGGCATCTGCGGAAGCAACCGGCGGCCTTGGCAGCACCGCTACAAGCAACGGATTGGCGACAATTGCTCCTACTCTGGGTCAAAACTGGCTTTCAGGCCAGATGAATAACTATCAGAACCTGGCAAACATTGGCCTCGGTGCGCTGCAGGGGCAAGCCAACGCCGGAGCAAACTTCGCTAACAACGCTGGGCAGTTGTCGATGCAAGGCGCATCGCTGGCGGCTGCAAACGCTAACCGCCCATCTGGACTTCAGCAGGGGATTGGCGGCCTAGCAGGTGGCGCTATGTCTGGCGCAGCTCTGGGCAGCATCGTCCCTGGGTTGGGCACTGGATTAGGAGCTGCTATCGGCGGCGGCCTGGGGCTTCTTGGAGGGCTGTTCTAATGGCTACATGGCAACAGGCTGGTAACTCTGGTGGTCTGCTTGCGGGGATTGGCGGCATGAATTCCAATGCCCCTCAGGCTAACGATATCAATACCACGTTAGGCCTGATCCGCGACAACAATGACATCGCCCGCTCTGGTGCAAATAACGTTGCCCTTGCCGGTCTGCGTGGTCTCGCTGGTGTCGCAGATATCTACAATCAGCAGCAGCAACAAGAAGCACAAAACGCGTTCAATCAAGCGCACGCCGACGCATGGAAAACTGGAGATGTGTCATCACTTCGTGATTTCGCGGCCGCTAACCCTGCATTCGTCACCAAAGCGCAACAAGCTGTATCTGGCCTGAACGAACAGCAGAAAAGCGACATGACAAATCAGGCGGCTGGATTGCGACTGGCCTTATCTCAAGGACCAGAGACCTATGGCCAATACCTGCAAAAGAATGCGGGTGATTTGTCGCGCATTGGTGCGAACCCGAATGTGTTGGCGCAGATGGGCATGCAGAACCCGCAGGGAGCTGCACAGCTCTTTGACACGCTTGGACTTGCGGCGCAGGGCGATAAGTATTTCGATATCGTCGGTAACAACGCCAAGCTGCAGCAAACCGGACAGATTGCGCAAGCCAATCTCAATCTTGGACAGCAGCGATTGCAACAGCAGGCAGCTTATCAGCAAGGTCAGCTTGAGCAAGGTCAGCAGCAGTTAAACCTTACAGCTCAGAAGAACCAGGCGGATAACGCTAATAAGCGCCTAGAGCTCAGCCTGAAAGCGGGTGAGAATAGCGCTAAATCCCTTGCCACGCAGCAAGCATCAGTGCAGAAGATGCAGGACTATGTAGGCGCGCACCAAAGCAACGTTAATAACGTGGCCGGGATGTATGACACAGTGAATCAAGTCAAGGCTATTCCGCCAGATGTTTTTGATGGCGTGTTCGGGTTCGGTGGCACCGTTAATTCGCGAATTCCTGGTACGCAGTCAGCCGACGCATGGGCGAAGATCGAACAGATGCAAGGACAAGCCCGATTGATGGGTGTAATTGGCATGAAAGGGACTGGTCCAGTTTCAGATTCAGAGGGACAAGCTGCAGCTCGAGCGTTCCTCGCCATAAATCAAAACATGTCACCAAAGGCGGCGCGTTCGGCAATTGATAACTGGCAGCGTGTTCTGCAGCGGCAGACGTCATACCTGCAGAAGCAACAGCCGGTAGTTGATACCTATCAGCAGAAAATCGACGCCTTCAATAATTCGCAGAGCGGAAGTGGAGCAGTTCCACGCGCTGGCATTAGCGAAGGTGGATATACCTTCCTTGGCGGCGACCCAAGCAATCCTAATAGCTGGAGAAAAGACTAATGGCAGGCCCATGGGAAAAGTATCAGAACGCAGCACCGGCCGAATCTCCTTCCGATGGGCCATGGACTAAATACCAGCAGCCGCAACAATCGCCACCACAGCAAGGTGGCGATATTGTTTCTGATGCTGAGCAGCGCTTCGGAATCCCTGCTGGATTGCTCGGTGCGGTAATCAGCAAGGAAAGCAGCGGAAATGCCAATGCCATGAGCGGAAAGGGCGCTATCGGCCTTACGCAGGTAATGCCTAACACCGCTCGTGGGATGGGTTATGACCCAGAAGAGCTAAAGCGTAATCCTGTTATGCAGGTAGAGGCTGGGGCGCGCTATTTAAAGCAGATGATCGACGCTCACGATGGAAACGTATCTGCTGCTCTGGCTGCGTATAACTGGGGCCCCGGTAACGTCAAAAAATATCTCCGTGGTGAGAAGACTCAGGTTCCAGCCGAGACTGTAAATTACGTCAATGATCCACGCTTTGCTCAGTGGACTCAGCAAGCGGCGCCAGGCTCAGACGACGAGCTCGCTCAGTTGGCTAAGCAATCATCACAACCATGGGCGCAGCAAGCTCCTGCACCAACTGCATCGCAGAATATCGAGCAGGCAGCTAGGGGTTTGGCGAACATCCCGTTCGATATCCTTCAGGGTGGGGCAAACCTCGTAAACGCTGGTAGCAGAAAACTAGGTGCAGGAAATATTCTTGAGCCTATTTACAGACCTGTTGATCGACCCACGGATCCATATGCACAAGCAGGTGAGGCCATTGGAGCATATTTAACACCAGGAGTCGGACCTGTAGCTGGAGCAATGATTGGCTCAATTGCCAATGCAGGTAATGAGCCTGGAGACTTTGCAACAAATGCCACTAAGGAAATGCTGCTTAATGCCGCATTACTTGGCGCGCCTGCAGCATTGCGCGGTATCAGAGCTATGTCTGGAGCTAGAACCGGCGCTACGCAAGCAGCCGCTGCAACTCCGGCAGCAATTGAGACCGCGAATGACGTCTCCAATCTTGCAAGGACAGCTGCAGGGCGTGACGTGCTTTCCGGCCAGGCGGCTAATGTCACAGACGACATCGCAAGGGCAGCAGAAACCGCCGGTGTTGATATCAACGCCCTAACGCCAGGCATGCGTTCAGGAAGCCGTGGCGTAGCTCAGGCAGAGGGCGCGTTGGCATCGACCCCAGGAGTTGCTCAGGATGCACATCAGGCAGCATTTAACGAGATTACCTCTAAGTTTAACCAAAACCTTGATGATCTAGGCGCGGCAGCAGGTACTGCATCAGAAAAAAGCTCATCCATAAAGCAGCGCATCATGGGCAATCTGGATGAAATGAAAAATGCGGAACGCGCCGCATGGGATGACGTAAGAGCGACAATGCCCAATCAGAAGATGCCACTAAGCAACGCCAACGCCGTTATCCAAGGAGAGAGATCTGCTGGCGTTCCACTTAGCCCTGAAATGAAGCAACTCTTGGGGGCAAATCGTGGTGGAGTAACGTTTGATGGGATGAAGGCATGGCGGGCGAAGTTTGCTGACGCAGAGCAGAAATATATCCGCAGCGGAGAGGCTAACGCAGCTCGACGAGCTGGAGAGGTGCGCAGGGCTATCACTGACGATATGCGCAACATGGCAGAGCAGGGAGGGTTTATTGATGATTGGACGCGCGCCAATGATCTTTCTAAGGCGAGATTGACGGCGCAAGAAAATGCAGAATCAATATTTGGGCGCGGGCTGGCGAATGACGTTCTGGTAACTAATGGAGTTAAGGCTCTGCAGTCATCATCAGCTAAAGGCTTAAATGGTCCATCAGGGTTTCACTCGATCATTTCTGCGCTTCCAGAGGCCGAGCGAGTGCCAGCAATATCTTCAATCCTGCAAGATGCCATCTCTCATGGCGTTAGGGGAGGAAAGTCAGATGCGGCAGGGATTAACCATATCGCAACGCTGCTCACCCCACAGAATGTTAATGCGATCAATCGATATTCAAAAGATTTAGGTCGAATTGCTGATGCATATGGAACCCTGGCAAGAGCTGCAATTAAGCCTCAACAGTACGTTGAAAGAACAGGGCGTACCACTGAGGTTTTGAAGGCGTTAGATTCAGGACTTCCAAAGATCGCTCAAACCGTTCTTGATGCGACAGGAAACTCTACTGCTGGTGCTGTTGTCGGGGCCACTGGGGGAGGAGTTATAGGTGCCACGGTGGGTGCTACTGCTGGTGCAGTAATCAAGAGCACAGTAGCCAAGATATCTAAAACAAGGAGTGGGCGATACGCGATTGAAAAGGCGATTCAGGAAGCAACCAGGGCTGTTAAATCGGGGGCAACCCCTCAAGCAGTAGCTGAAGCAGAACGCAGATTCATGGCTAACAAGGTTGCTGTGAAGGCGATACGAGATGCAGTAGGAAGCGAGGAATTTGAGAGGCTAGCCCGCTCAGGAATCGTGGCATCTCTGAGCGGGATGAATACAGGGGAGTAAATGATAGCCACGGACGGCTATTTGCATTCTATAGTCATTTCTTTCCTATTGAACCCAGACGACTTGGAGATATCTGTATACCCAGACGGACAAGCATTATTTGCCTCTTCGTAACAAACACTCCATGGAGCTGCAGCTCCGCATTCGATAATAAACTGCTTTTTACCATCTGCTGTTTTTATCTGTGTTGACTGAGCGCACCCAGTTAAAGAAAATAAAATAAGCGTATAAAATAATTTATTCATAATAATCACCTGCAGTTTGGTTTAGTCACACTCAATTTCTTTTGTCGATGTCCAGACATAAGGCTCTGAACAAATGGTTTCTCCATCTTTTACAACATCCCAACCAAAAATATATCCATCGTCACCAACTATTTGACCAGCTACAGCGTTGATTGTTGTTGCGAATACAACGCCAAATATAAATCCGATAATTATTTTTGCCATAATAACCAAAATGCTATTTGTTTTTGTCTGAATATAAAGTGATCAGCGTTTCGATCACCACCTCTTTAAATCTTTCAGCATGCTCATTAGCTAGTTTCTCTGCCTCATCACGATAGCCAGATACTTTAGATGGCTTAGATAACGATTCCTCTATGATCATGGTTATTTCAGAGTTCAATGATCTGCCATTGAGTTTGGCTCTTTGCTTAAGCTTATCCTTTAATTCTGCAGGAATTCGCAGGTTAAACTGAGGGTCTTCTCTGCCCATCTTATCTGCCTCACTGTAGTCGGTGACGCATCATAAGACTTAGCTGTTCATAACTACAATAAGACCACCGTGATACTTTGTTATAATATCAACGCCTTACATCAATCGATCGTCACAGCCGATCAATATCAAGTTATTGATCTGTAGTTCCAATTTGATGATTCACCCACCGATTAGTAGTGTCGTGCATAGCAGTACAAAAGGTGGAAAAAATGAGATGGAATCGCCGTAACACTTGGTTTGCTGTCATAGCATCTTGCTTAGCATTCTGGGTAATTACCATTCTAATAATTAACTACATGTAACAGCACCCAACACCAGGGCCCGGCTACTTAGTCGGGCTTTTTTTATACCTAAAAACCACCGCAGGCGTGACCTGTGGGGATTCCACACGCCTGGAGAAAATAAATGGCCGATATCGTCCCTAACGTTGTCGTCTCGATGCCTTCGCAATTGTTCACGCTGGCTCGCTCGTCCAAAGCTGCAGCTAACGGCAGGATTTACATCGGCAAGATTGATACTGACCCGACCATCCCGGAGAACCAGATTCAGGTTTACCTGGAGAACGAGGATGGTTCACATGTGCCAATGGCACAGCCGATCATGATAAACGCTGGCGGATATCCAGTGTATGGCGGTCAGATTGCCAAGTTTGTAACTGTCGAAGGTCATAGCATGGCCGTTTATGACGCATATGGCGCTCAGCAGTTCTATTATCCAAATGTATTGAAATATGACCCTGACCAGTTTAAGCAGTGGTTATTAACACAACTATCTAGCCCTAATGGCTCTTCGATGATTGGTTTTGATATCGATGTAGATTATCCAGTAGGGACTATCGGACATGCAGTTAGCAACATATTCAAAACTGAGCAGCACATCCAATTCTACTATGACAAAATTGGGAATTGGGATGATGCAATCTTTGCTGCTCAAGTCAATGTTTACACTAAAGGATACTCTCCTAAGCTTATACTTCCTGCCGGAACGATAACTCTAAATAGACCAATTCTTGGCGGCGTGGCTCTCGGTGACAAAATCCACTCAACATATCCTGCGTTGAATTTCTATAACTCAGCTACTGGGCAATATGCGGCCACATGGCCATTGATAATCCATGGCGTGTTTAACAAGCAGCGCGATGCGACAACTGGAATGCCTTCGGGTACGCAGATTAAATTCTCTGGCTCAGCATCTAGAGCAGACGTTAGCTGGCGTGACTATGGAGTAATACACTGCGCGCCTACTGAGGTCGCTCAAATCAGGCAGACGGCACCAGTTTTAAAATTCTGGCCTGGTTACGCAGATTTGCGTGATTTCAACATCTGGGGGGTCAATAAAGATGCAAGCAGACACCCTAATGTTCATGGGATCGTAATTCACAACGGAACCCAAGTTAATATTCGTAATGTTACGGTATATCAAGTATATGGTTCCGGCGTGCTGTTCGATTGGTCTTGGGATAGCATCGTAGAAAATTGCAAGTTTGTGCAATGCGGGCGCATGTCACCAACTTGGGGGGCGTGGCAGACCGCAGGAAATACAGGGTACGACTATCAGACATATGCAGCTATGCACGTACTTAGATCTCGCTCAACGGATAACAGCAACTTTATTAGATTCAAAAACAACCACATAGAAGACTGCTACTACGGCGCTGCAGACATGATCGTAAGTGGAAACTCATCTCCAATATGGCTGGAGGATTGCCACTTCGAGTGCGATGCTGGAGATGGCGTTGGAGCGGCAGGGAAAAAACTAGCAATTGGCCTGGGTAATTTTGGGGTGACTTATTTCACTCAGGACTCAGACCCAAGCTACGATTACACTAATCGTCCTGATACTGGAACCGGTGGTTATTTGGTGTGGCGAGGCGGTGGCATGTATACGCCTAATTACGGAACAGGTCAAGTTGGCGGAATGCTCTTCATGACTCGATACTCTGGCGCAATCCTAAACGATGTAGGCCTTCCAAACGCTGGCGATGTATGGGTTCGCGGCGGCAATGCTGAACCTTATTTCCATGCAAGCAATTCGTTTATTGGGAATATCCAGGTCACAGGTGGTAATAGCAACCAGATACCACTTAAATTGGACGGGGTAAAGTGCGGCAACGTAACAGTTGATTTTGCAAACGCAGTTAGATTATCCAACGTAACATCCAATGGAACATTCAATGCAACTAATTTCAATGGAACGGCAGCATCTAACGTCACCGTTCTTAACGGGGTTTCATTTGCAGTTATGAATGCTCAAATTCCAAATGCGATGGGGATGGTCTACCTGACATCAACCACAACGGCATCAAATATTCGCGCCGGCCGCGGCAACCTTGAAATTGCCGATTACGCTTGGTTCCGCAATCATGTTGGGGGCAACTAATGAGAAGTGTTATCGATGTATCTAGCGGCGGCGACCTGAACAAGTTGGCTCTGCCTGGAACCTATGCCCTTGGATCAGGAAATACCTATCTAAACCTACCAACTGGTGTTGCAGGACATCAGGCCTATGTAGAAACAAAGTACCTGACATCAAACTCAACAGCTCTGTTGCAGATATTGACCTACCGGGTAAACAACGAGCCAGTTGTGTTATACCGCTACATTGACAGCACATCAGGAGAACCTTACCCGCAAGGAACGTTATCATATCGCCCATGGTATAAGATGGCTGCGTTTACGCCTGTTTGATTAAATGGCTATCCAAAGTCGTTCTTAAGATAACCCTCTGGGACAGATATGGGACATGGATGTTTTCTCATCTGTCGATATAGTTTTTTGACACATTCAGCATGGGGCATGCATGGGGCAAAAAATTACCGCAAAACGATACAACTACCTGCTAAGTAGTGGCTCGACTTGCGGTAATGCTTTGTCAATAACCGTGATTCCTTACTACTTCCAACCTATTTCCACTTTTACAGCTGCCTATCCTCAACAAGCCGGACTGGGCCAGATAACGCCGGACCGCTTGCGCAGCAAGACGCGTTTTCATGCAAGAGGGCGGCGTGTCAGGACACGGCGCCCTCTGCAATTGCGCTAACCGGCAGGCGTGAGGTTATGGCATAAGCCATCACTTCACTCTTTTTTGTCGCGGCGGCGCCAGTTGGCCAGATTTTTCAGCGGCTGCTTCACGTAAGGGCTGGCTTTAATCAGGCTGAACAGCAGTTTATTTACCGCCGTCCCCACTTTGTCCATCGGCCGGTCGATATCGAGAAACAGCACCGCACGCAGTTCATCGGTATCATTGCGCACCTCGTGTTCATAAGAGTCATCAAACAAAATGACCTTGCCTTCATCCCAGTGCAGGATCTGATCGTCGACGCGGATCCAGAGCTTTTCCCGATCCTTTGGCACGATCAATCCCAAATGCGCGCGCACCACGGCACGAGTCGGGCCTTTGTGGGGGACGATGTGATAGTGCGGCTTAAGGATCGAAAACATGGCAGTGCGCATGCCGGGGATCTCGCTGACCGCCTGTGCGGTGTGCGGACAAATGGCGCAGTTCTCATCAACGCGCTGCCCGTAGACAAATAGCCCGAAGGTTTTCCAATTATCCCCTTTGGAGATGCGTTTCTGATCCGGTGATATTTGGTGGAACGCGGGGATGTCCTCCGGGTGCTCCAGTAACCGATCCAACTCCTGGCGAATGGCAGGCCAACGGGCTTCCAGCGCCGCCACCCAATTAAATTCATGATTACCGATCCGCGGCGTAGTGGAGATGAGCGAATGGCGAGTTTGAAATTCGCCGTTCCAGCGCAGGAATTTTTTCCCTGCTTTGAGCAGCATGCGCCGCAGGAACGGGCGCTGAGACGTGGGGGAAAAGGTGCTATCCGGCATAAATCGTATCCTTGATATCATTGGCCTACTGCATTCAGCATAAGGAAAGAATCACGAACGATTTTAATCATTAGTGCGCGAACGGTGGCCGATGAGTGATACCGCGCAGAGTTAAATTTGAATGATTTATTTAAAGGCAGCGGGGACTGACGGTTGGGGGAGAAGGAAAAAAGCCCCTGCAAAGATGAGGGGCAAGACACACAACAACACCAGGGAAATCGGTAGTACTCACTTTGCCGATACTATAAGGATTTTATGGGCAAACTTCACCAAAATATTGTGCTCTGAATGTGACAAAGACGCAGTCGTTCATAAATAACGGTAATTTATTGATGCCCGCAGGCCGTGAGGAAAGTGCCTGCACAGCATGTGTTGGCCCGCTGGCAACGCAGAAGTTTAATGTTATGTAAATTACGCGCTTAATCGAGCCAGGATGCTTCTTTTTAAACGATAAGTTGAGTAATTTGGCCGCTCTCCCGCAAGTTCGAGAGCATAACAATGAAAATGGTCCGTCTGTTTGCCGTAGCTGGGGCACTGATCGTGCTCGTTTACTTCCTTACACATACCTGAAATGGGGTTATCTCTGAATTCAACAGTAATACCCTAAAAAAACGGCGCCCTGAGGCGCCGTTTTTGTTTGTTGGCCTATCAGCGGCCGAACAAATCGCGGCGGCGTGGGCGGACAAATTGCGCGATCAGCACAATCAGCGCCACCAGCAGATAGGCACCGAAGATACCCACCAGCCACTGTGGCATTTCCAGCGTCAGGAACTGCCATTGACGCACGGAACAGTCACCGGAAGCGTGGAACACCGCAGGCAGCCATTTATCCAGCGGCAGCCAGGACGGGAAGCTGACGAAGAAATCGCAGGTATTGAACGGCGAGGGGTGCAGTTGGATCATGGTGTGTTTCCACGCCAGCTGTACGCCTTCCCAGGCGCTGTAGATCCACAGCAGGATCGCCACATAGCGCAGCGGCGTTTTCGGCGCGATGGCGCCCACCAGTGAGGCGCCGAGGATGCCGAACAGCGCGCAACGCTCGTAAATGCACATGACGCAGGGCTGCAGCAGCATAACGTGCTGGAAATAGAGCGCGACCAGTTCCAACACCAACGCTGTCAGGGCCATCAGCAGCCAGGCGCCGCGTCCTTGTGAACAGCGGTTAAAGAATTGCAACATATCTAGATTCTTCCATGCAGTAAGCAATTGAACCGGCAGTGTAAACCAATTCCCCCTCGCTGCCAGCCACCTGGGCCGGTTTCAGCGTAAAAATAGTCGGTTTACCCTGCCGGCGCCGCATCAGTGGCCGATGGCGTCGACAGGCGGCAGCGTCAGCCAGTGCCACTGTGTCAACAGTTCGGTCGCCGGCTCCAGCGTGAACTGTACGCACAGCAGGCCGACCACGGTCAATACGATCGTATAAGGCAGAGCCATCCACACCATGCGGCCATACGACAGACGCACCAGCGGCGCCAAGGCCGACGTCAAAAGGAACAGGAACGCCGCCTGGCCGTTAGGGGTCGCGACCGAAGGCAGGTTGGTGCCGGTATTGATGGCGACCGCCAGCAGTTCGAACTGTTTCAGCGCAATGGCGCCGGTTTCCAGCGCGGTGCGCGCTTCGTTGATGTAAACCGTGCCGACGAATACGTTGTCGGAAACCGACGACAGCAGACCGTTGAACAGGTAGAACAGCGAAAGCTGAGAAGCGGGCTCGGCGCGCAGTACAAACTGGATCACCGGGCTGAACAGGTGTTGCTCAATGATCACGGCCACCACGGTGAAAAATACCGTCAGCAGGGCGGTGAACGGCAGCGCCTCCTGGAACGCTTTGCCGATGGCGTGTTCGTCGTTCACGCCGCACAGCGATGTGGCGAGAATGATGACCGACAGGCCGATCAGCCCGACTTCCGCCAGGTGGAAGGCCAGCGCCAGCACCAGCCAAACGCCGATCAGCGCCTGCATCACCAGCTTGAGTCTTTCTTGCTTGCTGCGGCCTGCGGTGGCCTTGCGATCATACTCTTTCAGCACCTCACGTACCGCTTCCGGCAGTGGCGTGCCGTAGCCAAACAGGCGAAAATGCTCTACCAGCCAGCAGACCAGCAGGCCGCATGCCAGCACCGGCAAAGTGACCGGCGCCATCCGCAGGAAGAAGTCGATAAAGCCCCAGCCCGCGCTTTTGGCGATGATCAGGTTCTGTGGCTCGCCCACCATGGTCATGACTCCGCCGAGCGCGGTGCCGACGCCGGCGTGCATCAGCAGGCTGCGCAGAAAGGCGCGGAATTGCTCCAGCGTCTGCTTGCGCTCTTCGCCGGTGAAATCGCTGTCATCGCCGATGTCGCCGTCGGAGCGGTTCGACGTCACATTGTGATAGATGGAATAGAACCCCGTGGCGACGCTGATCACTACCGCGACGACCGTCAGCGCATCGAGGAAGGCGGAAAGGAAAGCGGCCGCCAGGCAGAACGCCAGCGACAGCAGCGTTTTCGAGCGGATATTGAGCAGCAGTTTGGTGAACACGAACAGCAGCAGTTGCTTCATAAAGTAGATGCCGGCCACCATAAAGACCAGCAGCAGCAGCACGTCCATATTATGTTCGATTTCTTGCGAAACCTGCGCCGGGCTGGTCATGCCGATGGCCACGGCTTCCAGCGCCAGCAGGCCGCCCGGCAGCAGCGGGTAACATTTCAACGCCATCGCCAGGGTAAAGATGAACTCGATCACCAACAGCCAACCCGCGAGAAACGGGCTGGCGAAAAAGAACACCAGCGGGTTGATCGCCAGGAAAATGAGAATGGTCAGTTTGTACCAGTCGGGAGATTGCCCCAGGAAGTTTTTGAGCAGGGCGCTGCGCAAGGTTGTTTCCATTGTCCTTTATGCATCCTTAAATCAGTCGTAGCACGTACCCTAACAACGCGGCGGGGGCGGGCGCAACCGGAGCTTGTTTTACGGCGGCAAATTTCTCAGGGCCGGTGTTTTTGCGCGTTTTTTGCCACTTTATGCACACTTTCGTTTATTGTTTTTCGCTCACGCTATGTCATGTCTGTGTGATCTGGTATGATGAGCTGATTACTTTTACTGATTTTATCGTCGCAACGGAACGTCAAACACATGGTCATAAAGGCGCAGAGTCCTGCCGGTTTCGCGGAAGAGTACATTATTGAGAGTATTTGGAATAATCGCTTCCCCCCTGGCTCTATTTTGCCCGCGGAGCGTGAGCTTTCGGAGTTGATTGGCGTCACGCGCACCACGTTACGTGAAGTGTTGCAACGTCTTGCCCGCGATGGCTGGTTGACCATTCAGCATGGTAAACCGACCAAAGTGAACAATTTCTGGGAAACGTCCGGCCTCAATATCCTTGAGACCGTGGCTCGTCTCGATCACAAAAGCGTCCCGCAGCTGATCGATAACCTGCTGTCCGTGCGTACCAATATCGCATCGATCTTTATTCGCGCTGCGGTGCGCAATCATCCTGAGCAGGCGCAGGAAGTGCTGGCGAAAGCCGCCGAGGTGGAAGATCAGGCGGATGCCTTCAATGTCCTGGACTATGAGATCTTCCGTGGTCTGGCGTTCGCTTCCGGCAACCCGATCTATGGCCTGATTTTCAACGGCCTGAAAGGGCTGTACACCCGCGTGGGCCGTTACTACTTCTCCAACCCGGAGGCGCGCAAGCTGGCGCTGACCTTCTACAGCAAGCTGTCTACGCTTTGCCATGAGAAGCTGTACGACCAGGTGATGGACACCGTGCGCAACTACGGTAAAGACAGCGGGGCGATTTGGCAGAGCATGCAGGGCACCATGCCGAGCGATCTGACCGAAGCGCGCCGCTGATGCCGTGCGAATGACATAATAAGGGCGCCGTGTTGGCGCCCTTTGTCGTTATGGCGGTTACAGCGGCGTAGGCCGCGGCGGGCAGCGGTCGAGCAATTCCACGCTGCCGTCTTCGTTTTGCTGCTCGAGGATCACGTCGAAGCCCCACAGGCGATGCAGGTGCTTCAACACGTCGCGGCGGCTCTTATCGAGCGGCGCGCGCTCCTGCGGTATGTAGCGCAGCGTCAGCGAACGGTCGCCGCGCAAGTCTACGTTCCAGATCTGAATGTTCGGCTCGTGGTTGCTCAGATTGTATTGAGCCGACAGCTCCTGGCGGATTGCCCGGTAGCCCGCTTCGTTATGGATCGCGGCAATTTCCAGGTAGTTGTTGCGATCGTCGTCCAGCACGGTAAACAAGCGGAAGTCGCGCATCACTTTGGGCGACAGGAACTGGCTGATAAAGCTCTCATCCTTAAAGTCGCGCATGGCGAAGTGCAACGTGTCCAACCAGTCTTTACCGGCGATGTCCGGGAACCAGTAGCGATCTTCCTCGGTCGGCGATTGGCAGATGCGCTTGATGTCTTGGAACATGGCGAAGCCCAGCGCGTAGGGGTTGATGCCGTTATAGTATGGGCTGTTGTACGGCGGCTGATAAACCACGTTGGTGTGGCTGTGCAAAAACTCCAGCATGAACCGCTCGGTCACCCGGCCTTCGTCGTAAAGATGGTTAAGGATGGTGTAGTGCCAGAAGGTCGCCCACCCCTCGTTCATTACCTGGGTCTGTTTTTGCGGGTAGAAATATTGGCTGACTTTGCGCACGATGCGCAGCACCTCACGCTGCCACGGTTCCAGCAGCGGCGCATTCTTCTCGATAAAATAGAGGATATTTTCCTGCGGTTCGCTCGGATAGCGGCGCGCCTGCTCAGGCGACTCTTCGCGCTCGACGCGTGGCAGGGTCTTCCACAGCGTATTCACCTGGCTTTGCAGATACTCTTCGCGGCTTTTCTGGCGCGCTTTTTCTTCCACCAAAGAGATTTTTTGCGGGCGTTTGTACCTGTCGACCCCGTAGTTCATCAGCGCATGGCAGGAGTCCAGCAGCCGTTCCACTTCTTCGACGCCGTAGCGTTCTTCGCACTGGCTGATGTAGTGGCGAGCAAACAGCAGGTAATCGACGATGGAGCTGGCGTCGGTCCAACTGCGGAACAGGTAGTTATTCTTGAAGAACGAGTTGTGGCCATAGCAGGCGTGCGCCATCACCAGCGCCTGCATGGTGATGGTGTTCTCCTCCATCAGGTAGGCGATGCAGGGATTGGAGTTGATGACGATTTCATACGCCAGCCCTTGCTGGCCCTGTTTGTAGCGCTGCTCGGTTTCGATGAATTTTTTGCCGAAGGACCAATGGGTATAGTTGATCGGCATGCCGACGCTCGAATAGGCGTCCATCATCTGTTCTGAGGTGATCACCTCGATCTGATGGGGGTAGGTGTCGAGCCGGTAATGCTTGGCGACGCGGTCGATCTGCTCCAAATACACCTGCAGCAGTTCGAACGTCCAGTCCGGTCCATCGCTCAGACGTTTATCATCCTTAACCTTGTCATGTGTTGAAGTAGTCATCAGCGCACCCTCATTATTCACGGGCCTTGCTCAAACGGCAGACCCTGTAACAAGCATAGTTCAAGTCATAATTAACCATTGCAAATCAGTGAAATAAAAATGCCGGTACGCAAAGGGGCGAACGGCGGTCAATCCGGCGCCCGTCCCGGCAGAAGGCGGTGCAACACCGCGCATCTTCTCCGAGTATAGCCCTGCGGCAGGGGCGTGCAATAGGTGAAGACGCGCGGTGCGTTGAATGCCGATGTTTGTGAAGTAGGGGCAGAAACCGCTTCGGTAATGAAGCGGTCTGTTTTCAAAAAGGGCGGGGGAAAGATGTTGCGCAAAATGGTCATGCGGCTTTCAGGTGATCCCTCAACCGCAGGATTCTCACCTCAAAGAGTTCATAAACAAGTTTGGCGCTGAGCATTGTCATGGCGACAAACAGTGACCACATTGCAAGGCATCCGATAGCAGAATCGGGTTTCGGCAAGTAGTGATTGAGGGCTAACAAAACGGGCAGGTTGGTTAGATAGGCGGCGTAAGACCAACGTGCAATTCTGGAGGTTACCGCTTTCACTGCATTGGGAATATCCAAATTGTAGAACGCGGTTATCAGGCAAGCGAAGCCAATGTTGGCAATATCAAATAAAAAGACTTTCATGAACCAGCTTTCATCCATGAAAGCATCAGGCTGAGAGGCGATGGCTATCGCGATAGGAATAAGTAATAACCCTATCCAGAAGAACCGTTTGATTTTATTTGATACAAATAACCAGGAAAAAATAACGCCAATCATGAGCGAGTCAAGACGATATAACGATGTTGAGCGAATTTCGTTAAACGTCAGTTGCGTATTCAGTGCTGCGTTCACTCTAAAGAACAAAGACATCAGTATCATAGCGGCGATGGCCAAGAGAATACTGACTTTTCTATCTCTCATTATGAATAAAAAAACGGCTATTACTATGGGGAATAAGAAATAAAAAACTTCTTCAACAGCCAGGCTCCAGGCCTCACCGAAGAAGGTGGGGTGTGGATGGACTAAGCTCTGCGTGAACGTGGAGAAGGCCAGTATGTTGGGAAGTGCTTCAGGCCTGATATTGTTAATGAAGAATAAATTTAGTAATAAAAAAAGCAGATAGCTGGGATAGGTTCTCATCCAGCGACGAAACCAAAACGCGGGGATCCAGCCAAGTGGTGTCCTGGCTGCTTTTACCTTCTCGAATATGATTCTGCCGATCAGAAACCCGGATAAGACGAAGAACAGTTCTACCCCTAAGAAACCACCGAACTTAAAAGTTTGCGCCGATGGAAATGCCGTCAGTAGAAACGTTCTGCCGTGTGAGAGAATGACCATGATGATTGCAGCGGACCTGCACAGGTCAAGCCACGGGTTTAGCGTTTTTTTCATAGGGTTTTAATGTTATCTCGGACAATCACTGGCCGGGATTTTAGCACAACGTCAGCAAGAAACTCTCCTGCCCGACAAGCCTCTCGCACTCAATGCATCTTGTTGTTCTTGGTCACCATTCGCCTATTGCCATTCTACCGAGAGGCATGCCGATGAAGGGCGAATTGGGATTGAAAATTGTTATGTTATATTGTAACTTTTCATTTTTATCAACAACGGACAAGGAGCGCGTTTTGACGAGGCATTTGGGCAAATTGGCAGTGGCGCTGGCGGCGCTGTTCATCAGTGGGCAAACGTTGGCTCACGGGCATCATTCACATGGCAAGCCGCTGACGGAATTGGAAAAAAAGGCGGAGGGAGGCGTGTTCGACGATAAGGACGTCAAAGATCGCGACCTGGCTGATTGGGAGGGCGTATGGCAATCCGTGTATCCGTATCTGATCAATGGGGATCTTGACCCGGTGTTCAGGAAGAAAGCGGCGCAGGATAAGAGCAAAACCTTCGCAGAGGTGAAGGCGTATTACCGCCAAGGTTACGCTACCGATGTGGATACCATTGGCATTGAGAACGGTGTCATGGAATTTCACCGTGGCGACCAATCCAGCGCCTGTCAGTACAAGTACGCCGGGCATAAGATCCTGACGTATGTCTCCGGTAAGAAAGGCGTGCGTTATCTGTTCGAGTGCCAGGATGCCGACAGCCAGGCACCGAAATTCGTACAGTTCAGCGATCACATTATCGGGCCGCGCAAATCGGCGCATTTCCATATCTTTATGGGCAACACGTCGCAGGAGGCGTTGCTGAAAGAGATGGATAACTGGCCGACCTACTACCCGTTCCAGCTGCAGACCAAAGAAGTCGTGGACGAGATGCTGCATCATTGATGCTTCTCTCTTCTGCCACCACAAGCCCGCACGCGTGGGCTTGTGGTCAGTCGAACGGCCTGATTTGCAGGTAATCGTCCGTGACGTCCATTTCAAATAGCGTTTCATCCGCCAATAAAGTGGCGCGCATGCGATCCCGAGCCGCTCGGTACCGTTCATCCAGCTGAATATCACCGGCGTTTTCCCATGCCGAGCGGCTTGGCCACTGTGCATAGCCGATATATTTGCCGTTCACCTCCCGATGCAGGCGTGAGCCCAGGCTGCCGCGTTGCTGATAGATGCCCTGCGTCAATTCAAGCCAGGCCTGGCGAAAAGCGTGTTCGTGTCCGGTTTTGACTGAGAACTGATAGAGAGCGATGAACATGCGAGGTTCTCCTGAATAGCGACAGTATGAACTCTAGGCGCGGCTGGGGGCTTGAACGTTCATATCGTGCTGCAGCGAAAACAAGATGGCGCCACAGTGAACGCCGCTTTATTCCAACAGTAAAAATAAGGCTATTAAGGGCTGAAAATTTACGCGATTTTTCTGCTGCAGCGGGTGGTGCCGTTATTTGCCAGTTGTTTTGGTATTTTTTGTTTTTTTGGTTTTTTATTCTATTTATAGGTTGGCTGATATTTTTATATTCTGTTAAATCCATGTTGCTTATCACGCCAATTTTCCATGACATCAATGATAGCAATGCTAGCGAATCAGGGGTGACCTCGCGCCATAAACCCCCTTAAACCGTATCTTATCGCTATTTTCTGGCGGCTATTGCAAATGCGCGGGCCATCGACGATAAATTAATTGTGAATATTGTCACGTTTGATGACGAAGTTGTTGGACGGATTTTTTCACTGAGTTAATTTCCTGTTAGCAGAAGATTGTGCTTTGTGAAGCCTTGGGCTGGAGTCAGCGATGCGAGTGGTAATTTTAGGTAGTGGAGTGGTGGGCGTAGCCAGTGCCTGGTATTTGGCGAAGGCTGGGCATGAGGTGACGGTGATCGATCGTCAGCCCGGCCCGGCACTGGAAACCAGCGCGGCGAACGCCGGGCAGATTTCACCGGGCTATGCCGCTCCCTGGGCGGCGCCGGGCGTGCCGCTGAAGGCCATTAAGTGGATGTTCCAACGCCATGCGCCGCTGGCGATCCGTCTCGACGGCAGCAGCTTCCAGCTGAACTGGATGTGGCAGATGCTGAAAAACTGCAACACCGAACACTACATGACCAACAAAGGCCGCATGGTGCGCCTGGCGGAATACAGCCGCGACTGCATCAAGGCGCTGCGGCAGGAAACCGGCATCCAGTACGAAGGCCGTCAGGGCGGCACGCTGCAGCTGTTCCGCACCCAACAACAGTTCGAAAACGCCGCGAAAGATATTGCGGTATTGGAAGATGCCGGGGTGCCTTACCGATTGCTGGAGGCCGGCCAACTCGGCAGCGTTGAGCCGGCGCTGGCGCAGGTGGCGCACAAGCTGACCGGCGGCCTGCAGTTGCCGAACGACGAAACCGGCGATTGCCAACTGTTTACGCAACAGTTGGCGAAGATGGCTGAGCAGGCGGGCGTGACCTTCCTGTTCAACCGCAGCGTCGACCGTCTGTTGGTGGAGGGGGGCAAGATCGCCGGCGTACAGTGCGGCGAGGAAGTGTTCAAAGCCGATAGCTACGTGGTGGCGTTCGGTTCGTACTCCACGGCGCTGCTGCGCGGCCTGGTGTCTATTCCGGTTTACCCGCTGAAGGGCTATTCGCTGACGATCCCTATCGTCGATGAGGCGGCGGCGCCATTCTCTACGGTACTGGATGAGACGTATAAAATCGCCATCACGCGCTTCGACCAGCGCATTCGCGTCGGCGGCATGGCGGAGATCGTCGGTTTCAATACTCAGCTGGAGCAAAAGCGGCGAGAAACGCTGGAGATGGTGGTGCGCGATCTCTACCCGAACGGCGGCAGAGTGGAAGACGCGACGTTCTGGACCGGCTTGCGCCCGATGACGCCGGACGGCACGCCGATCGTCGGCCGCACCTCGTTGAAAAACCTGTACCTCAACACCGGGCATGGCACGCTGGGCTGGACCATGGCCTGCGGTTCCGGGCAGTTGTTGTCCGATCTGATGTCCGGCATTACGCCGGCAATCCCTTCCGATGACCTGGCGGTGGCGCGTTACAGCGCCGGATTTCGCCAGCAACACGCGGTTCCGCTGAACGACGTGCATCCCGCACGTTAATCGTCGACGCTGTCATAGACTTTTTCGGCCACGCGCAGGCGCGCGTGGCCGCTGTACGCTGCCCCAAGGAGAAGCGATGCCCCGTCCGATAACCGCCACGATGCATCTCGGTGCAATTGAAAACAACCTGCAGGTGGTGCGCCGTTTCGCCCCCGGCGCCAAAGTCTGGGCGGTGGTCAAGGCCAACGCCTATGGCCACGGCATCAAACACGTTTGGCGCAGCATGGCGCACACCGACGGCTTCGCCATGCTGGATCTGGCCGAAGCGGTGTTGCTGCGCGAGTCCGGTTGGCAGGGGCCTATCTTGTTGTTGGAAGGCTTCTTCCAGCGACAGGATCTGGCCTTGCTCGATCGTTATCGCCTGACGACGGCGGTGCACAGCGACTGGCAACTGGCGGCGATCGCCGACGCAAAGCTGAGTGCGCCGCTTGATGTCTATCTGAAAGTGAACAGCGGCATGAATCGGCTGGGGTTTGCGCCCGAGCGCCTGCATGAGGTGTGGCGCAGGGCGCAGGCTGTCGCCAATATTGCCGAGCTTACGCTGATGAGTCACTTCGCCACCGCCGACGGGCCGGAAGGCGTAACTCAGCAGATGGCTACCATCGAGGCGGCGGCGGCCGATGTACCGCTGCCGCGTTGCCTGGCCAACTCGGCAGCTACGCTGTGGCATCCTGCGACCCACGGCAGCTGGGTGCGCCCTGGGATCATTCTCTATGGCGCTTCGCCGAGCGGATGCTGGAACGATATCGCATCGACGGGGTTGCAGCCGGCGATGACGCTGAGCAGCGAGATCATCGGCATTCAGCAGCTGAAGTCTGGCGATCGCGTGGGCTACGGTGGCCGTTACAGCGCCGCCGGCGCGCAGCGTATCGGCGTGGTGGCCTGCGGTTATGCCGACGGCTATCCGCGTCATGCGCCGACCGGAACGCCGGTATGGGTCGATGGCGTGTTGACGCGCACCTTGGGAACGGTATCGATGGATATGCTGGCGGTGGATTTGACGCCCTGTCCCCACGTTGAACTGGGCGCCGAGGTGGAGCTGTGGGGAAAACGCCTGCCGGTGGACGAGGTGGCCACGGCGGCAGGGACGTTAGGCTATGAACTGTTGTCGGCGTTGGCGGCACGGGTGCCGGTTGTTACCGAAGCCTGAGCCGCGGCTCAGGCGACTTTTCTGATCTGTCCTTTAATCTGCTTGCTGAGCCGCCGCGCGTGCAGCGCCAGCAGGCAGCCCGCCAGCATGACCAAGGCCAGCGACAGCTTCGGTTGCAGCGGCAGCGCCATCGCCAGCAGCCCCAGCGCGGCGCCCCCGGCCATCTGTACGAAACCGACCAGTGCGGACGCGACGCCGGCCTCATTGGAGTACGGTTCCAGCGCATAGCTGGTGGCCGGGCCCATCACGAACGCCAACCCGGCGCAGGCGCTGGCGACCGGCAGCATATACGCCAGCCAGTGCGCCTGCGCCGCCGCGGGAAGCCACATGACGCCCAGCAGCAGGCCCAGGCAGCCCAACCCCATCAAAATGCCGCCGGTCGCCAGACAAACCGGGCGGCCGACTTTGTGGATGATGCGGTTAGCGAAGAAGCTGACCAACATGATCCAGAAGCCGTTGGCGCCGAACACCAACGAGAATTGCAGCGGAGTCAGGCCCGCAGTGCCCATCAGCACGTTAGGCGCCAGAGAAACGTAGGTCAGCGCCATGCCCATCGCCCCGGAGTTCACCACCGCAAAAGAAAGGAAACGCCGTTCGCTGAGGATGCGCGCGTATTGGCGCACCGGCAGCCCTTTGACGGGCACGGTGTCGGCGGGGCGAGTTTCCGGCAGGCGCAGCGCGATGAGCACCAACACCAGCAGCGCGTAACCTGCCAGGAACCAAAAGGGCGCGCGCCAGCCGAAGGCTTCGGCGAGCAGGCCGCCGAGCAGCGGCGCCAATGCCGGGATGATGTTCAGCGTGCCGTTGAGAAAGCCGAAGGCGCGGGCGGCGTCGTCGCCATTCAGCCGATCGCGCACGCCACTGAAGGCGACGACGGCGGTGCAACAGACCGCTACCCCTTGCAACAGGCGCGACGCAATGAAGATCGTCGGGCTGGTGGCCAACGCCGCCATTGCCGCGCCGATCGTGTAGAGAATAATGCCGGCCAGCGCCACCGGTTTGCGGCCATAGTTATCCACCAACGGACCGGCGATGATTTGACCGAGGCCGAGCACCAAAATAAACAGCGAAATGGTGGATTGGATCAGCGCTTCACTGCTGCCCAGGCCGACGGCGATGGCGGGAATGGTGGGCAGATAGAGATCGATGCCCAATGGGCCGAGCAGCACCAGGCTGAGAAGCAGAAACAGGAACTTTTGCATAGCAGGAAAGGCACGTCCGAGTGACAAAGAGGGCTAGAGTAGAGATTCTGGCGGCAAATGAAAAGGGGCAAAGCGGGTCAGCGCTGCGCTCCCGGGCGAAGATAAAGCGCCGAGACGGTATCGGCCACATAACGGGCCTGATGGCGAGCGTCATCCAACGCGCGATGCGGCATGCCTTCGAACGGACGGGTCTTTTTCGGGTTAAAGCCGTGCAGTTCCGCCAGCGTGATCACCGTGCGCACATCCTGGGTATCCCAGAATTTCCACGGACAGGGCATCTCCAATTGCTGGAAGGCGTGTTCGAGGATTGCGCAGTCGAACTCTTTACCGTTACCCCAGACCTTTACTGTATCGGTGCTGTTCATATGGATAAAACGGCTGAGACTGCTCAGCACGCGCTTGAGGCTCTCGGTGCCGCCGAAGGCCAGCTTGCGCGCTTCATCGGATTGTTTCGCCCACCAGGCAACCGTGTCCAGGCTTATGGTTCGTCCCGGCTGATCTTTCTGGCTGCTGACGGCGGCCTCGAATTCGGCGCCAAGTTCCCCGGTGCGGGGATCGAAAAACACCGCCGCGACCACCAAAATCACGGCGCTGGGTTTTATATCCAGGGTTTCAATGTCTAACATCAGATGGTGCATCGGCGTTTCCGGTGGTTGGCGTGGTGGCTTAATGTTACTACAGAACGTGCGCCGATGCGGCCAGTGCGCACATGAAATCCTTTTAAAGCGCCTCGTTCAGGTTATGATGCTGGAGATACTCTTGTCAGGTTGGTCGCTATCGGTGAGAACGCTTATCTTTATTTTGTGCATGGTTGGCTACTTGCTGCTGCTGGGCTACCTTAGCGTGTTCGTCACGGACAAGATCTGTGAGAAGGCAGGCAACTACACCAAAATATGCCGCATCGTAGACATTTCAGAGCCCCATATCCCCAGATAGCACCGCGTTTAGCCGAGGTAATCGGTGGTGATCAGCGGGGTCAGGATCGCCGCCAGCGCCGCGAGCGTCGTCCATTGCCGCCAGCCTAGGCGAGCCAGCCAGTCATGCCGCTGTGGCGGCGTGGCCAGCTGCCCGACGGCCACGGTGCCGGTCAGCAGCAGCGTCAGAATCAGCAGCACCAGGCCACGGCTCACCAGCGTGAACTCAATGTGCAGCACATTGGCGTAATACAGGCGCATCAGAATAAAATAGCCCAACAAGATCCAGGCGAAAACGACGTTTTTCTTGAGCACCTGTTGCAACATCAGCGCGAGAAACAGGCTGTGAAACAGCGATAGCAGCGGGGCTTCGATCGGATGCCGAACGCAGACGTTGTAGACCGCCATGTAAATGTTGAAAACCAGCAGGATATAGATCACGTAAATATACCAGCCGTAGATCACTTTAAGTTTTTTGGCGCTCGGCGGCAGGGAGAGTGCGTCCGGTTTCATTAGAGCCTCCTGATGACGCCACGCAAACGCTGCAGTTGAAGGCGGCGCGTCGGCATCGTAATTTATAATCCACAGGGTATATATCACCCGAGCGCTAAATGAGAATTAAACGCTGAACCGGCTTTATTCCCGCGTTTGCGCGGAACTATTTTTGGCCCGCAGGGTCGATTGGCGAGCGATCGCCAGACGATTCTCGCACTGAGATGAAGCAAGCAATACGCTGATATGAAAGATTATAAAAACACGCATGGCACCAGGCTGCTGCTGATATTCACCCTGGCGTTTTACATCCTGTTGCCGCCTGTGCTGACCGCCTGCGTCTTCATCCGTTTCAATCTTAATCCCTTCGCGATCGTCAAATTCTTGCACTTTAATCCGTTCTTCGCCGATCGGGGCATACCCGGTTATCAGACTTTCCTCTACCTGCTGATGCTTTGGTTGGGGGGGAATATTTTACTGTGGCTGATGGTATGGGGCGCGGGGCGGCTGTACCGCCGTTGGCGATCGCTGCGCGGCGAATAGTCTACCCCAAGTAAAACGTTACGCGGCGAAGTGACCTTTCATTTAACAATGCGCCGTATCGTCACTTGTTTCGCCGGTGAGGGGGGCAGCGTCGTCGGCCGACCCATTACATTAGCACGGCTGTTTAAAAGCATCCGTGGCGGCACAGCCGGTTAGGGCGTTAGAACAGCGAAAACAGCAAGACGACCGGCAGACTCAACGGCCAGGTTAACCCGATGGTCAGCGCGCTGATGCAACGAATTTTGACGGTGTCCCTGCTTACCAGGTAGGTGAAAATCATTGAAACTAACAGACCAATAAAATAACAGTATTGCGTTGCAACCCACAGCGACGACATGAAACTCGATCCCAGTTGTATTTTTACGCGCGAATTTTAGGAGCTTGGCGGGCGATAATCAATGACCGAAGGCCGTTAATTCATGCCTTTATCCATAAGAATGCATAATTTATTTCTATAAAGAATGTAAGGTTATTAACGGCTTTATGTTTATTACGAAAAGAAATCAACAACATAGTTACCGGTAACATTTTAAGGTTGTCAGCCTGATTTCAGGCGGGAACGGTGTGAAGAAGGAAAATAGTCATTCAGACGTCCGGAAACGCGACGAGGTTGTAACTCATAAATATTATTGATGTTTTAGTGGGCGGGCAGACGAAGGCGAGATCGCGTTGCGCCGGCGAGCTTTGGGGTTTTTTTAGCTGTCGGCGGGCGAATGATGGGATAGAAACATGCGGGGAGAGGGGTTTTTAGCGCATCGTCCGGATGCGCTGCCGGTCAGCCAGGAAGGGGGGTTGGTGTTGCTGTAGGTTTAATGAATGTTAAGACCGTAGACGAACAGCCACGAAAACAGCAGCGCCAGCAGGCATGTCATCAATACGATGGAGATCATTTCCTTCACAACTTCATTCCTTTTCCCGATGAACCAAATTTACTTGTCTTTGTTTTTGCGTGGGATTTTAGATCGCTATGGGTAAAAATCCTAGTTTTAATCCCGTTTTTTGCACTGCCGCCACGGCGTACGCTGCTTCGGCAAGTCATGACGACGCCTGTAAACCGAGCGCCTTAACCCGTCGTAGCTATTGCCGAATGCCGCAGTGCTAACTATATAAATGGAGATCGCACGACGTCGCCGGTTGCAAGGCGTGTCCCTGTAGGGCGGCTGTTGATCTGTCTACAGCGCCGCCAAATGAGATGAAGAGGTCGGCAATGAGCACAAAACCAACCATCGTGCTGGTGCACGGATTCTGGGGCGGCGCCGCACACTGGAGTAAGGTGATTATCGAGTTGTCGCGCAGGGGCTATTCGGCGATTCATGCGGTGGAAATGCCGCTGACCTCACTGGCTGAGGATGCGGAACGGGCGCGCAAGATGGTCGCGCAGCAAGCGGGACCGGTATTGTTGGTGGGGCACTCTTACGGTGGCGCGGTGATCACGGAAATGGGCAACCAGCCTAACGTGGTCGGCCTGGTCTACATTGCCGCGTTTGCGCCGGATGCCGGTGAAAGCCCCGGTGGCATTACGCAAGCGCATCCTCCCGCGGCAGTCGCGAATCTGATTCCGGACAGCGACGGTTATCTGTGGATCAAGAACGACAAGTTTCACGAAAGCTTTTGCCAGGATCTTACCGCCGACGAGGCCCTGGTGATGGCGGCGACGCAGAAGGCGCCATTGGCCGATACTTTCGGCAACCCCCTCGGTGAGCCCGCCTGGAAACATAAACCGTCGTGGTATCAACTCTCCAGCGACGACCGCATGATAGCGCCAGAGAACCAACGGCGTATGGCGCAGCGGCTGCAGGCTAAGAAAGTGATGGTGCTGAAGGCCAGTCATGCCTCGCTGGTTTCCCATGCCGATGACGTGGCGGGATTGATTGACGAAGCGGCCGGTTCAAAATAAAACCCGTGCAGAAACGCGCTTCGGGCCAAAAAAGAGGCACCTTGCGGCAAAGGAGTGCTTCGCTTCACATTAGGGATAAGCGCTGATATCGCTGCCGGAGTTCATTATTAACAGCATAATCAACACCACGACGGCGGCAATAATGGCGTAGATTTCCGCCTTGCGCATATCGATCTAGCGCCCGTTAACGCCGATCATTTCTATTGCCGCGCGATGCAATTTTTGAAAATACTCGTCGTGCTGTTGTTCAACTTCCTGAATAAGACTGGCCAGCAGATTCTGTTTGGTGATCGGTTTGTTGGCGATGAGCACCAGCAGCACGCTTTTGCCGAGCAGGCAGCAGATTTGCTTATGGTATTCATCAACATCATTCTTGTTGAGGCCATAGAGGGTGTAATCGATCATGGTGTCTAACCTGCTGACAGGTAAATTGCCCGCCGAAGCGGGCTGAGAAGCCATAGAAAATAAAATGAGTCAAATTTCGCTTAGGGTAGAACCCGATGCGTGTGTTAACGATAACTGAATGGGAATATTCCCATCAAGACGCATGAGGAAGGATGTGAAGGTTTAGGAATAACCTCAGAAGAAAGAGCGGAAACGGGCGGCCATCACGGCGTTCTTATTTGTCTGTCACAGCGTTCGTTCTCTCTACATTATTTTTTTCGCCCCGTGCATCCACTTGGAGAACCTCATACGTATATCAGGAATGAGCAACACTTACGCTCAGCTTACGGAGAGGACTTCATCATGAAAACACTTATCGTTACTCTGGTTACCGGCTCATTACTTTTCGGCGTCGCCACTTACGCGGCGAGTGGAGACACGTCATCCGTAATGGTTGGCGGCGCGGCGATGTACCCCTCAAAAAACATTGTGCAAAATGCGCTGAACTCAAAAGATCACACAACGTTGGTCGCGGCCGTTAAGGCCGCCGGCTTGGTGGATACTTTACAAGGCAAAGGTCCTTATACTGTTTTTGCGCCCACGAATGCCGCATTCGCCAAATTACCGGCCGGCACCGTTGAAAATCTGTTAAAACCCGAAAATAAAGCCCTGTTAAGCAGTGTATTAACCTACCACGTTGTGGCTGGCAACTACGACATGCGGGCGCTGGAAAGAAAAATTGAGCAGGGCGGCGGACGGGCGGAACTCAAAACCGTCAACGGTCAGTCGCTATGGTTTATGAGTAATGGCCCGCATAATATTCAGATCAAAGATGCTAAAGGCGACGTCGCCAACATCAGCACCTATGATGTGCGGCAGCAAAACGGTGTAATCGACGTTATTGATACCGTGCTAATGCCCAAGTAAGGCCTATACTCGGAATGGGCAAAGCTTAACCGCTTTAGGGATGGTATGGATCACTCGTTGAAAGAAAACCAGGTAATGTGCTTAAAGGCGATCGCTAATGGCGATCGCCGAGCATTTGAACGCTTGTACAGATCGACATCCGCAAGTTTATTCGCCATTGCGCTGCGCATGTTACGTAATCGCCAGTGGGCGGAAGAGGTTCTGGTCGACGGCTTTCTTGCCGTGTGGCAGCGTGCCGGAGATTATGATCCGACCCTGAGTTCGCCTATGACATGGCTTACTCACATTATAAGGAACCGATGTATAGATGGATTACGTAGCCGGCACGGACGCCATATCGGACTGGAAGAAGAATATAGCGATCAAATCCCTCAGTCGGAAAATGAAAGCCAGGGTGATGAGGGGGAGCTGGCTAAAAAGTTAAATGACTGTTTGAAGCATCTGACGTCTGAACAACGGCAAAGTATTGCTTTGGCATATTATCAAGGGATGTCGCACGCGGATATCGCTGATTGGTTGCAGCAACCGCTTGGTACGGTAAAAAGCTGGGTCCGCAGGGCGCTAGCACATCTAAAGGATTGCCTGGGCCTATGAACAGACGCGAAAGTGATGACATGTTGGCTGCAGAATATGCTCTTGGCACGCTCAGAGGGAATGCTCGGCTGCATTTTGAGCGCCGTCTGAAAACGGACAGCATTTTGGCGACCCAGGTTGGAAAGTGGCAAAATATGTTGTCGGGGTTGGATATCGATATAACGCCAACACCGCCCCCTGAAAGCGTTTGGAAAAAAATTGAATTAAATCTGCCTCAATACGCTTCGCCCCGACGGCGCGTGCGAAACTATATTGCATGGGGGCTTGCTGCGGGATTGGGCGCATTGAGCCTGAGCTCGTGGTTTTATTGGCGTGCGCCAGAGCTGAAACCGTTAGTGGTCCTGAACGGAACGCATCAAGGGACGTGGGTCGTTAGTTCAGACGGTCAAAGAAAAATTGTCCGTATAACCCCCTTAGGCTTGGCCGCTATTCCGGATGGGAAAAGTCTTGAGCTGTGGCTGATTCCCGTTGGGCATAAGCCCGTTTCAATTGGACTCGTGAACGTGAAAGGCGTGAGCCAGTTTTATTTGGCAGATGCAGATTTAGTTAAAGGAACAACGATTGCCATTAGCCTGGAGCCATTAGGCGGCTCACCGAGCAAGCAACCGACCGGCCCCGTGTTGTATTCAGGTGAGTTGGTTCTATGATTGACGCCGAATGCGGATGCATCCCGCAGAAATAGCATTTGAATTCGTTGAGAATAAAAACGGCCGGGCAGATATTCTCCGGCCGTTTTTATGCTTATGCGGTCTGTTTGCGGAACAGTTCGCGGAATACCGGATAGATATCGTCCGGTTCGCGGATATGCTGCATGGCGAAGTTGTCGAATTTCGCCTGCAGATCTTCGTATTCGCGCCACAGCGTTTGGTGAGCGCGGCGAGTGATTTCGATGTAGCTGTAGTACCGCACCATTGGCAGGATCTTCTTCGCCAACAGCTCGTGACACAGCGGTGAATCGTCGGCCCAGTTGTCCCCGTCCGACGCCTGCGCGGCGTAGATATTCCATTGCGCCGGATCGTAACGCTCTTCGACCACGTCGTTCATCAGTTTCAATGCGCTGGAGACGATGGTGCCGCCGGTTTCCTGCGAATAGAAGAACTCCTGCTCGTCCACCTCTTTCGCCTGGGTGTGATGGCGAATATAGACCACCTCGACGTTTTTGTAGGTTCGGCTCAGGAACAGATAAAGCAGAATGTAAAAACGTTTGGCCATGTCTTTGGTGGCCTGATCCATCGAACCGGATACGTCCATCAGGCAGAACATCACCGCCTGGCTGGAGGGCTCCGGCCGACGCTCGTAGTTTTTGTAACGCAGATCGAAGGTGTCGATAAACGGCACGCTTTCGATTTTCTTGCGCAGTTCGGCAATCTCTTTGCGCAGCCGCTCTTCTTCCAGCAGTTGCACCGGCTCGGTGTTTTCCAACTGGGTCAGCGCGTCTTCCAGTTCGTGCAACGCGCGCCTTTTACCGGCGGTCATGGCGGTACGCCGCGCCAGCGAGTTTTGCAGCGAACGCACGACGCTGATGTTGGCCGGCACGCCGTTAGCGGTATAGCCGGCGCGGTGGGTTTTGAACTCGGTCAGCTGCTTGTACTGATTCTTTTTCAGGTTGGGCAGGGCGAGATCCTCGAACAAAAGATCGAGGTACTCGTCTTTGGATATCTGGAAGACGAACTCATCCTGGCCTTCACCGTCCTGGCTGGCGTTGCCCTGGCCGCCGCCACCGCCTGCGCCGCCCTGAGGCCGTTCGACGCGATCGTTCTGCACGAAGTGGTCATTGCCCGGGTGAACGCGATGGCGCGTGCCGCCGCGCCCCTGATGAAACATCGGTTCGTTGATATCGTCAGTGGGGATAGAGACTGACTCCCCGCTGTCTACGTCGGTGACCGAACGCTTGTTGATGGCTTCGGCAATCGACTGTTTGATTTGCGACTTGTAACGGCGCAAGAAGCGCTGGCGGTTCACCGTGCTCTTGTTTTTGCCGTTCAGCCGCCGGTCAATGAAATAGGCCATACTTCCCCCAAACGACGTTGCCAACTCTTCATGTCCCGGCCGCGGCAGCGCAATGTGTCAGCCCCTCCGTGGGCTGCGCTGCAACGTCCATGACTGTGGACATGGCCCTGATAATGCCGCTTACCTGAGGCGTTATGAGGATTTTCTGACCCGCAGATACCATTCACACAGCAGGCGCACCTGCTTGCGGGTATAGCCTTTCTCCATCATGCGATCGACGAAGTCGTCGTGTTTTTTCTGCTCGTCCGTCGATGTTTTGGCGTTGAACGAAATCACCGGCAACAGTTCTTCGGTATTGGAGAACATCTTTTTCTCGATCACGGTGCGCAGCTTCTCGTAGCTGGTCCAGTTCGGGTTGCGGCCGTTGTTGTTGGCGCGGGCGCGCAGCACGAAGTTCACGATTTCGTTGCGGAAATCTTTCGGGTTGCTGATGCCGGCCGGTTTTTCAATTTTCTCCAGTTCGGCGTTCAGGGACTCGCGGTCGAACAGCTGGCCGGTGTCGGGATCGCGATACTCCTGATCCTGGATCCAGAAGTCGGCATAGGTGACGTAGCGGTCAAAAATGTTCTGTCCGTATTCCGAGTAGGATTCCAGATAGGCGGTCTGGATCTCTTTGCCGATAAACTCGGCGTATTTCGGGATCAGATAGCCTTTCAGGTGCTCCAGGTATTTCTCCGCCAAATCCTGCGGGAACTGTTCGCGCTCGATCTGCTGTTCCAGCACATAGAACAGGTGCACCGGGTTGGCTGCCACCTCGGCGTGATCGAAGTTGAATACCCGCGAGAGGATTTTAAAGGCGAAACGGGTGGAGAGGCCGTTCATGCCTTCGTCAACCCCGGCGTAGTCGCGGTATTCCTGATAGGACTTGGCTTTCGGGTCGGTATCTTTGAGGCTTTCGCCGTCATACACGCGCATTTTCGAGTAGATGCTCGAGTTTTCGGGCTCTTTCAGCCGCGACAGCACGCTAAAGCGCGCCAGCGTTTCCAGCGTGCCCGGCGCGCAGGGCGCATGGGTCAGCTCACTGTGATCCAGAAGCTTGTCGTAAATTTTGATCTCTTCCGACACGCGCAGGCAGTAAGGCACCTTGACGATATACACGCGGTCGAGGAACGCTTCGTTGTTCTTGTTGTTACGGAAGGTCACCCACTCGGACTCGTTGGAGTGCGCCAGAATAATGCCGCTGAACGGCAGGGCGGAGATGCCTTCGGTGCCGTTGTAGTTGCCTTCCTGGGTTGCGGTCAGCAGCGGATGCAGCACCTTGATCGGCGCTTTGAACATCTCGACGAATTCCATAATCCCCTGGTTGGCGCGGCACAGGGCGCCGGAATAGCCGTAGGCGTCCGGGTCGTTCTGCGCGTGGTTCTCCAGTTTACGGATGTCCACTTTACCGACCAGCGCCGAGATGTCCTGGTTGTTCTCATCGCCCGGCTCGGTTTTGGCGATGGCGATCTGTTCCAGAATGGAAGGGCGCACTTTCACGACTTTAAACTTGGTGATATCGCCACCGAACTCATGCAGGCGCTTCGCTGCCCACGGCGACATGATGGTGCCGAGATAGCGACTTGGGATATTGAACTCTTTTTCCAGGATCGTGGCATCTTCCTGCGGATTGAACAGGCACAGCGGATGATCGTTGACCGGGCTGCGTTCGCCGTTGGCGCTGAGGGTGTAGATGGGCACGCGCTGCATCAGCGCTTTCAGACGTTCCGCCAACGAGGACTTGCCGCCGCCCACCGGGCCCAGCAGGTAAAGGATCTGTTTCTTCTCTTCCAGGCCCTGAGCGGCGTGTTTCAGGTAAGAGACGATCTGTTCGATGGCCTCTTCCATGCCGTAGAACTCTTCGAAGGCCGGATAGCGTGCGATCACGCGGTTGGAGAACAGGCGCGACAGGCGTGATTCTAGCGCAGTGTCGACCATCACAGGTTCACCGATAGCCATCAGCAGACGTTCGGCCGCGTTGGCATAGGCACTGCGATCTTGCCGGCAAATGGTAAGAAATTCCTGCAGTGTGAACTCTTCGTCCTTGGCAGCTTCGTAGCGCTGGCGATAGTGGTCAAATATGTTCATGATGCCCGTCCTTTCGTTATTAGCACAGGTTAAAGAGAGCGTGTGATAGTGTTCTGGCTCCCGAAAGATGAGAATACGCCTGAGTACAGCAACCCGTATGCCAACTTGGTGCGCTTATTATCGCGAGTTGCGCTGTATGCCACTGGGCCCAGGATAAATTCACCTTCTGATTTAAGCTTAGTTTGCTTGCCGGAAAATTTCCTGCCGTAGAAAAAGCTTTTTTTAAGTCATATCAATGACTCAGTTATTGCCGGGATAACCAAATGCCTTGTCTGGCGCGGCCTGCGGCATGAATCGTCATCGTTTCGCCATGATTAATTCATAATTCCGCTATAAGTTATTCGATCTTGGTCGTTTTCTATTGTAAAGATTAGGCGCGTAACTAAATTTTCACATAAACTATTGCGGCTATTAACCCTGTAATTTATGGAAAAAGAACCAGTGAAGATTTCAAAACTCAAAACGCTAGCAATTATCGCTTCCGCAATGGTTTGTGCGCAAAGTGCCCAGGCGGGAACCTGGTCACTGGGTGCTGCCGCGCTGGTTAGCCCGGATCCGTATCGCGGTTATCAGGATCGCGTTTATCCGGTGCCCGTCATCGACTATGAAGGTGACGACTTCTACTTCCGTACTCTGACCGCCGGTTACTACCTGTGGAAAGATCAAGAAAATCAGCTGAGCATCATGGGGTATTACACGCCATGGGGCTACCGTCCGGGCGACAGCGACGACGATCGCATGAAGCGTCTCGACAAGCGTCGCGGCACGCTGATGGCCGGCCTGGCCTATTCACACAACGCAGAGTGGGGCACCATTCGCACCACCTTCACCGGCGACACGCTGAACTACAGCAACGGGCTGGTGGGCGATGTGGCTTATCTGTACAAGTTTGATCTGGACGCGTTGACGCTGGTTCCGGGCGTAGGCGTGATGTGGAACAGCAAAAACCAGAACAAATATTACTATGGCGTCAGCGCCAATGAATCGCGCCGCAGCGGTCTGGACAGCTACACCCCGAGCGATAGCTGGGCGCCGTATCTCGAGCTGAGCGCCAATTACCAGATCAACAAGAGCTGGAACGCCTTCTTCCTCGGCCGCTATGTGAAGTTGTCGGATGAAGTGAAAGACAGCCCGATGGTGGATAAATCTTACACCGGTTTGCTGATGACGGGTGTGAGCTACACCTTCTAATCGCGCATTGCACGATAAGCGTGCATGGCGTGCATCAAAAAGGGGCGTAAGCGCCCCTTTTGCACATCCGTAGTGCGCTGGCGCGCACGGGGTTTCAGGCCTTTTTACGGCTGCGGAAGGTCACACCCAAACGGGCGGGTTGTTCGCCGGCGGCGACCAGCGGTTTGCTGACGCGCCCGGTCTCAACGCAGACCATGGTCTTGTAACCGTCGTTCGGCATGTCTCCCATGCTGCAGGACAGCTCTACGCCGGGGTTCCAGGCGATAACGTCGCTCATATGATGGTGATGAACCTCGATGGTGCGTGCGAGCGCCGGATCGCGGATCAGGCTGAAGGCCTCCGGACGGGTATAGACGCGGTCGGTTTGGCCGACGAAGGTCACTTCGCCCGTCTGACGCGCTTCGACGCCGCCCGCCACCTTATCAATATAAGGTTCGCCCAGGCCCGCCACGCTGACCCGATCGATATCGCCAACCTGGAAGTAGCTGTGCAGCGCCGCCGTGGCTTGATAATCGCCGTGCGATTCCAGTTCGATCTCGCACTCTTCACCTAGCTTGAAGCGAGCAATCAGCGTGAAGGCGTGCGGCCACAGCTTGCGGGTCTGCTCATTGTCTTTCAGCGTAAAGGTCAGGATGACGCCGTTGTCATCTTCATCGTGCGCCGTCAGGCTCCAGGGCTGGTTGCGGGCGAACCCGTGGGAGGGTTGCGCCACCGGGCCGAACCACGGCCAGCAAATCGGCACGCCGCCGCGGATGGCCTTGCCTTTGGCGAAAGGCGTGTTGTTGCTGAGCCAAATTACCGGCTGCTCACCGCTAGGCTGCCAGGCCAGCAAATGGGCGCCCTGCAGTGCGACCGCCGCGCGCACTTTCGGGTGCGACACGACCACCACGCCCAGCTCATCGAGTTGGCGCTGGCTGATATAAGGAGAAATCTGTTCGGAAACGGGCAGGGTGAAAATTTTCTCGTTCATTTCATAACCTATTGTTTGCCGGAAATAGAAATGGACCCTATTAGCTTTCGGGTCACAACCAGGCCCTCAGGCGCATGCTTAGACAGTGACTGAGGTGAGTGTGTGCAGCGAACAACGCTGTGACTCGAAAGATGACGGGTAAAAAAAGGGCGACAAAAAATGTCGCCCTCATTATCAGCTTAACATCATGCCATTACTTGGAGATGTGAGCGATCAGATCCAGAACCTTGTTGGAGTAGCCGGTTTCGTTGTCGTACCAGGAAACCAGTTTCACGAAGTTGTCGTTCAGTGCGATACCGGCTTTGGCATCGAACACGGAAGTCAGCACTTCGCCGTTGAAGTCGGTGGAAACCACGTCGTCTTCAACATAGCCCAGAACACCTTTCATAGAGCCTTCAGCGGCGTCTTTGATGGCTTTCTTGATTTCTTCGTAGGTAGCCGGTTTTTCCAGACGCACGGTCAGGTCAACAACGGACACGTTAGGGGTCGGTACGCGGAACGCCATGCCGGTCAGTTTGCCTTTCAGCTCTGGCAGAACCACGCCAACCGCTTTCGCTGCGCCGGTAGAAGAAGGGATGATGTTCTGGGATGCGCCGCGGCCGCCGCGCCAGTCTTTGTGAGACGGGCCATCAACGGTTTTCTGAGTAGCGGTGGTCGCGTGAACGGTGGTCATCAGGCCTTCAACGATACCGAAGTTGTCGTTGATGACTTTAGCCAGCGGCGCCAGGCAGTTGGTGGTGCAAGAGGCGTTGGAAACGATGTCCTGGCCGGCATATTTGTCAAAGTTGGCGCCGCGAACGAACATTGGGGTCGCATCTTTGGATGGGCCAGTCAGAACCACTTTTTTAGCGCCGGCGGTGATGTGTTTACGCGCGGTTTCGTCGGTCAGGAAGATACCGGTCGCTTCAGCAACCACATCAACGCCCACTTCGTTCCACTTCAGGTTAGCCGGGTCTTTCTCTGCGGTAACACGGATGGTTTTGCCGTTAACAACCAGGTGGCCGTCTTTAACTTCTACCGTACCGTTGAAACGGCCGTGAGTAGAGTCATACTTCAGCATGTAAGCCATGTACTCTGCGTCCAACAGGTCGTTGATTGCAACGATCTCGATGTCAGAACGCTCTTGAGCAGCACGGAAAACAATGCGACCGATACGGCCAAAACCGTTGATACCTACTTTGATAGTCATATATTCCACCAGCTATTTGTTAGTGAATAAAAGGTTGGTTGTAAAATTACAAAAACCTTACCCAGCGTCAAGCGGAATCGTGTCAATACTTGCGGCAAGTCAAACCGGAAGGGTGGTTTTGCACGCTTATTGCACAGTCCATTTGCGCTCGGCCTCATCCGTTATATGGGGACAAGCCGCCAAGTATAAAGTCAGCATACGCAAGATGTGTGATCGCTATCACATATCATCGTGACGTGGCCTTTATGGGCTACAGTTTAGGCCAAAAACCCCTGCAGCGGTGTTAATTTTTTGTTATTATTAATCATTGTTTTCGTTGACATTATCCACATTCAGAGATAAGCACAAATGGCTAAAGAGACAACCCCCGCTCATCCGGTCACGGAACTGAATGAAATCCAACGTTATGTCACGCAACAGCGTGGCACCGAAGCGCCGTTTAGCGGCAAATTGCTGCATAACAAGCGTGAGGGCGTGTACCATTGTCTGTGCTGTAACCAGCCGCTGTTTTATTCCGAAACCAAATACGATTCCGGCTGCGGCTGGCCCAGCTTTTACGAGCCGGTTTCCGCCGATGCAATCCGTTATCTTGATGATAATTCACATAATATGCATCGTGTTGAAATCCGCTGTGGCCACTGCGACGCGCACCTGGGGCATGTTTTCCCCGATGGCCCGCAGCCGACCGGTGACCGTTACTGCGTCAATTCCGCCTCGCTGAGTTTCACCGATGGCGAAAATGGCGATCAAACGGCCGGTTAAGCGGTAATTTAACCAACAAAATCGATTCAGCTAATTATTCTTCCGTAAGCGAGAAGGGCCCTGATGGACGTGAAAGATCTGATTGCGGCGATGACGCCCGAGATATACCAACGCCTGGTGCAGGCGGTTGAACTGGGCAAATGGCCGGACGGCGTGGCGCTGACGCCGGAGCAAAAGGAAAACAGCCTGCAGGCGGTGATGCTGTGGCAGTCGATGAACAACGTCGATCCGCAGCATATGAGCATCGGCACCGACGGGCAGATCGTGATGAAGAGCAAACAAGAGCTGAAGCAGCAGTTCGTTGCCGAGCCGCTGGTGAAACTCAAGCCGCAGTAAGGCTCCACCCCTAAAGCGGGGCGATGTCGCCATCGCCCCGTCGATTCAACGTTTCTCGCCCTTTATGCCCAGCGATTCCGCCAGCTGCTGCGCCAGCCGGTTATTGTCGTCTGCGCCGTATTCCCAGAACATCGCACCGCCCAATCCCTGGCTTTTAATATAATCGGCCTTGATGGCCACCGAACGCGGGTTCTCGTACGAGATGGCGAACAGCGGCTTGCCCTCGGCGGATTGCAGCGTCAGGTATGGCACTTTGGCGTCGTCATCCCAGTGCTCGCGGAAACGCTGCTGCGGATCGTTGAGCAATTTGTTGACGATATCGCGGTATTTAAAATAAGTGTCTTTGCTGAGATCCAATCCCAGCGTGCGGAACAGGGCGATTTCTCGCGCGCTGAAGTAAGGCTGCGTCACCGGATGGTTGGCGGCATCCGGTTTGTCCCAGTCGATGCCCGCCTCGGTCGCCCGTTTCGGTACCCGGCCGTAGAAACCGATCCCGAGGTTCATCTGCGCCGGTTTCAGACCGGCAGCCAGATAATGCTTTACCACGTTATCGGCGCTGTAGCGATCGGCGGCGGCTACGGTTGGCCAACGCGTTGAATCGTACAGGTTGGCATTGAAGTACTGCGTGCCGTAAGCCATGTCGTAGGTCATCAGATTGATGTAATTGAGGTAGGGCGCAATATTTTTCACATCGACCCATTCACGTGGGCTTTTGACGTTGGCGCCAACGGCGATGGTCAACAGTTTGCCTTTACCCAGCGCCTGATGAAGCTCTTTCAGCAGCAGGGTGAAGTTGTCGCGGTCTGCCGGTTGGCTTTTCACCAAACCCCAGGCGCCGTTTACCGGGTATTCCCAGTCCAGATCGATCCCATCCAGCCGGTACTGCTCGATCACCTGCAACGCGGAGCGAATGAAAATCGCCCGGTTTTCCGCGGTGGCGGCGGCGCCGGAGAAACCGCGTGCGCCCCAGCCTCCGACCGACAACAGCACTTTCAGCTCGGGGTTCTGTTTGCGCAGCACCGGCAGACGTTGCAGATCGGCCGTGACTTTCGGCGACAGGTAGATCTGGTGGCGGCGAGCGGGGTCTTTCAGCGCCGCATTGGTTTCGTCTTTCTCGTCGTTGTAGATCAGGCCAAACGAATAGTTGAGGTGGGTGATTTGCGTCACGTCCAGCTTGTCGATGTCACCACCGGGGCCGGCGGTGACGTCGCCGCCGCCGTTGAAGTAGCCGACGGAGAGATAGGCCGCCTGAGCCGCGCCGATACCGGCGATAGCCAACTGCACCGCTACCAGCAAAGGCAGCAGTTTTCGGGTTATTTTCATGTTTGTCTCCTTGGGATCGGCAAGGCCGACCGTACCGCCAGTAGCGGTCACAATAAAGCCGGGCTCAGCGGGCCCCGGATGCGTATAACCGATTGACGCCAAAAGCGTCGCTGCCATAACAGCAAAAGCGCCTGCCGGTCACAAGCGGCTGGAGGAGAAGAAGAACAGCATTGTGAGCGGCGTCGATATTTTCGCCGCCGCCCAGAGAGGGCGCCGATAGCGCCCGGCAGGATTTAATTGGCGAGAAATTGTGACAGGGTAACTAGCTGCGCGCCGGCGCGCGCCATCTCCTGCAGCGCCCGCTCACTGTCGTCCGGCTGCAGATTCACGCCGCGGCAGCCGTCGACGATCACCTGCGTCGGATAGCCGGCAGCCAGCGCATCCAGCACGCTGAACTTCACGCAATAGTCGGTCGCCAGGCCCATGATCGCCAGCCGCTGAATGCCCTGCGATTGCAGCCAGCCGTGCAGTTCGGTCTGCGCCCGGTGGCCGTTATCGAAGAACGCGCTATAGCTGTCGATGTCCGTATCCTGTCCTTTGCGAAAGACGGCATTGATGTGTTGCCGCTGCAGTTGAGGATGAAAATCGGCGCCGAGGCTCCCTTGCACGCAGTGCACCGGCCACCACACCTGCGGCAAACCTTCCAGTTCACCGAGGGTGCCGACTTGCGCATCGGAGTTCACCGCAAAGCTGCGGTGATTGGCGGGATGCCAGTCCTGGCTGGCCACCACCGGTTCGCCGCGCGCCAGGCAGGCGGCGATCGCCTGATTGGCGACCGGGATGACGGCGTCGCCCTCCGTGACCGCCAGCGCGCCACCGGGGCAGAAATCATTTTGCAGATCGATCAACAACAGGGCCGTTTTCATCGCCGCTCCAAAGATCGGTAGGTTAACCGTTGATGCTCAGCTCGCCGCGCAGATCTTGCTGCATCAGGGCGCGGATTTGTTCCGGCGTCAGCGGCTGGCTCAGCAGGTAGTGCAGCTTGGTCAGAGCGGCTTCCACCGTCATGTCGAAACCGCTGATCACCCCGGCGTGCGCCAGCGCGTTGCCGGTGGCGTAGCCTTCCATATTGACGCGCCCGGAGATGCACTGCGTCAGGTTGACCACTACGATGCCGCGTTCGGAAGCCGCGCGCAACTCGTCGATCAGCTCGGCCTTCTGAGGCGCGTTGCCGACGCCGTAGGAGCGTAAGATCAGCGCCTTGACCGGCTGCAGCAGGAAGTTGCGCACCACCGCGCCGGAAATGCCCGGATAGATGGTGACGACGCCGATCGGTTGCGGCGTGATGTCATGTACCTGCAGCGCGCCGTTGCAAACCGGGCTGTCGATGCCGTGCTGGCGACGAATGTGGATACCGGCTTCCAGCAGCGGCGGCAGATTCGGGGAGGCGAAGGCGTCGAAGCCGTCGGCGTGCGCTTTGGTGGTGCGGTTGCCGCGGAACAGCTTGTTGTTGAAGAACAGGCTGACTTCGTTCACCGGATGGTTGGCCGCCAGATACAGTGCATTCAGCAGATTGGTTTGGCCATCGGAGCGCAGCTCCGCCAGCGGAATCTGCGAGCCGGTGACGATCACCGGTTTGGCCAGGTTCTCCAGCATGAAGGAGAGCGCCGAGGCGGTGAACGCCATGGTATCGGTGCCGTGCAGGATCACGAAGCCGTCGTAGCGATCGTAGTTCTGTTTGATGTCGTCGGCGATGTGCTGCCAGTCTTCCGGCGTCATATCCGAGGAATCGATGAGCGGCGCGTATTCATGAATGGTGAAATCCGGCATCTCCGGCCGATGGAATTCCGGCATCAGCGCCAGCTGACGCTGCAGGTGGCCGGAAACCGGAATATAGCCGTGCTCGGAACGCTGCATGCCGATGGTGCCGCCGGTGTAGGCGACGTAAATGGATTTCTTTTGCATGGTTATGATTTTAACAAAGATAAGATGGGCTGAATTATAGGGACATGGCGGCAGAAAAAAAGCCCGGCGGAGGCCGGGCTGCAGAATTATTTGTTAGCGGACTTCTCCGCAGGTCAGACAGATCGCGTAACGGTTCTGCGGATCGTTCAAGTTATTGAACAAACCCGGCTGCTCTTTCACCGCATTGGCGACCGAGGCCAGCGGGGCAGGCAGCATGGCCTGAATCGCCGCTGGCAGCATGGCGTGAATGGAAACACCGAACTGGCTGAGCACCATATCGCTCAGGCTCGGAGTGTCGACGAACCAGTCGAGCTGCCACTGTTGCAGTTTCGCCAGCTCAGCGGCTTTCTTCACCGCATCGTCGAAATCGCCCAACTGATCGACCAGGCCGTTGGCCTTGGCGTCGCTGCCGAGCCACACGTGGCCCTGCGCGATTTGGTCAACCTGCTGCGGGGTCATCTTGCGTGATTTGGCGACCAGATCGAGGAAGTTCTTATACCCGTTTTCGATATTCAGCTGCATCATCTGCGAGAACTCCTGCGGCAACGCCTTGGTGACCGCGATATCGGCCAGCGGCGATGTCGCCACGCCGTCGGTGTGCACGCCCAGCGTATCCAGGGTTTTCTCGTAGGTATTGATGATGCCGAAAATACCGATGGAGCCGGTCAGCGTGCTCGGGCTGGCGATGATGTAGTCGGCCGGCGTCGAGACCCAGTAACCGCCCGACGCGGCCATGCCGCCCATCGACACCACCACCGGTTTGCCGGCGGCGCGCACGGCGGCCAGCTCGGAGCGGATCACTTCGGACGCGCTGACGCTGCCGCCAGGGCTGTTGACGCGGAACACCACGGCTTTGACGGCCGGATCCAAACGGGCCTGACGCAGCTCGGCGGCGGTGGTGTCGCCCCCAACGTTGCCCGGCGTCTGCGAGCCGTCCATGATGGCGCCGTTGGCGAACACCACGGCGATCTTGCCACCCTGGTTGGCGTCCGGCTTCGGCTGGTAGTCGTAGATGCTAATGGCGTTGAAATCGTTCGCCTGTTTGTCCCAGCCGAAGGTTTTGACCAGCTGATTTTCGATCGCGGTGCGCGACGCCAGCTCGTCCACCAGCTTATTGTCCAGCGCATAGCGGGCGGTGTCGCCGCCTGCCGCCTGCAGGCCGCTCAGCACGCCGGCGGCGCCGGGGAACAGCTGCTGCGGCGTCAGCTGCCGGTTGGCCGCCACGGTTTCCAGATAGTTTTGCCACAGACCGCCAATCCAGCGGCTGTCCGCTTCGCGCGCCGCCGGGGACATGTCGTCGCGGATCAGCGGTTCGACCGCTGATTTATAGGTGCCGACGCGGAATATATTGGTGGTGACCTTGAGCATGTCCAGCAACGACTTGTAATACAGGTTGTTGGTGGCGAAACCGTGCAGATCGACCGCGCCCTGCGGCGACAGGTAGACCTTGTTGGCGTAGCTGGCCAGGTAGTATTGCGTTTGATTGTAACTGTCCCCGATGGCGAAGATCGGTTTGCCGCTGTCGCGGAACTCGCGCAGCGCTTTGCCGATATAGCGCAGCGACGGCTGATCGGCACCGGCGAAGTCATTCAGCTGCAACACCATGCCGGTAATGTTTTTGTCGTCTTTGGCCTTGCGGATGCTGTCTACCACGTCGAACAGCGAGTTCTCCTGCAGGCGGCTGCTGGAGGCGCCCAACAGTTCACGCCCCCATTGCCGCACCCGGTTGTTTACCGAAGGCTGATCGACCACCACGCCGCTTAAATCGACCAACAGCGCGCCGCGCGCCGGGGCCGTCGAGGTGGAGGAACTTTGGAAGGACAGATAGATGCCGACCCCAACCAGGATCAGCAGGACCAGGAACAGGTTAAGGATCAGTTCCCTGATAAAATTCAGCAGACGCCATGTCCACCGGAAAATGCCGGCAATAATTTGCCACAATGTGCGCATGTGCTCTCCAACAAGAGTCGAGAATGTTCCGCTATCCTAATGAGCGGCCGGGTAAATGTCAGCTTTAAATCGTGGCACACAGACGCTATCGCCGAGGCTGTAACTCGCCGTTTAGCTATGTTAACGTGGCCGGAATGAAAATTGTTATCAGGAGTTTACGATGGATGCTCTGGATCTTTTATTGAATCGTCGCTCGGCTTCGCGCCTGGCGGAACCGGCGCCGGCGGGGGAAGTGCGCCAAAACATCATCAACGCGGGCCTGCGTGCGCCCGATCACGGCGCGCTGCAGCCGTGGCGTTTCGTGATGATCGAGAATCAGGGCCTGGAGCGTTTCAGTCAGCTGCTGCAGGCGGCGGCGAAGCAGGATCAGTTGGATGAAGCGGCGATCGAAAAAGCCACCAAGGCGCCGTTCCGCGCACCGCTGATCATCACCGTCATCGCGCATTGCACTGAAGAGACCAAGGTGCCGCGCTGGGAGCAGGTGGTTTCCGCCGGTTGCGCCGTGCAGGCGATGCAGATGGCGGCGCTGGCGCAGGGTTTTAACGGCATCTGGCGCACCGGCGCCTGGACCGAGCATGCGCTGGTGCGCGAAGCCTTCGGCTGCCGCGAGCAGGACGAGATCGTCGGTTTCCTCTATCTGGGCACGCCGCAGCTGAAGGCCGCCACCAAAGTGACGCCGCCGGACAGCACGCCTTTCGTCAGCTATTTCTAAGTATTATCCGACGGGGCGCGGCGAAAATGCGCCAAACCCCGCAAAATTGCATGGTTTCTGAGCAGGCCGTTCGCTTATCGGCGGCCCGCTCTTATCAATCCCCTCGGCAAGCGCTACCCTATGTTATCTTGAGTGCCGTTATCGAAGGGAGTGGACTATGACATCGCCAGCGATCCGTTTAACCCAGTACAGCCATGGCGCTGGCTGCGGCTGCAAAATCTCACCGAAAGTTCTCGAAACCATCCTGCACAGCGAGCGGGAGAAATTTGTCGATCCGCGTCTGTTGGTCGGCAATGAAACCCGCGACGACGCGGCGGTATATGACATCGGCAACGGCGTCGGCATTATCAGCACCACCGACTTCTTCATGCCGATCGTCGACGATCCGTTCGATTTCGGCCGCATCGCCGCCGCCAACGCCATTAGCGATGTGTACGCCATGGGCGGCAAACCGATCATGGCGATCGCCATTCTCGGCTGGCCGATCGCCAAACTGCCGCCGGAGGTGGCGCAGCAGGTGATCGACGGTGGGCGTTTCGCCTGCCAGCAGGCGGGGATCGCGCTGGCCGGCGGCCACTCCATCGATGCGCCTGAACCTATCTTCGGCCTGGCGGTCACCGGCGTGGTCAATACCGAGCGGGTGAAGAAGAACAGCGCCGCGCAGGCCGGGGCTAAACTCTATCTGACCAAGCCGCTGGGCATCGGCGTGCTGACGACCGCCGAGAAGCAAAGCAAGCTGCGCTCCGAACATCAGGGGCTGGCGACGGACGTGATGTGCCGCCTTAACAAGCCGGGCGCCGACTTTGCCGAGGTGGCGGGCGTCACGGCGATGACCGACATCACCGGTTTTGGCCTGCTGGGCCACCTGAGCGAGGTATGTCAGGGTTCCGGCCTGCAGGCGACGGTCTGGTTCGATCGGGTGCCGAAGCTGCCGGACGTCGAGGCGTATATTGCCGAGGGCTGCGTGCCGGGCGGTACCGGGCGCAACTTCGACAGCTATGGCCATCTGGTGGGCGAGATGAGCGATCTGCAGCGCCAGTTGCTGTGCGATCCTCAGACCTCCGGCGGTTTGCTGTTGGCGGTATTGCCGGAGGCGGAAGCGCAGGTGCTGGCGATTGCCGAACAGCATGGCATTACGCTCAACGCCATCGGCGAGCTGCATGTGGCATCGGCCGATAAGCCGCTGATCGAGGTCGTGTAGTGTCCAACATGCAAGGAAGGCCGGACAGCGACGATTACCAACGCATTTTCCTGCAGGACGTGCCGCTGATTGACGTGCGCGCGCCGATCGAGTTTCAGCAGGGCGCCTTCGCTCAGGCGCTGAACCTGCCGCTGATGATCGACAGCGAGCGGCAGGCGGTGGGTACCTGCTATAAACAGCATGGGCAGCAAGCGGCGATAGCGCTCGGCCACAGTCTGGTGAACGGCAAACTGCGCGAACAGCGCACCGCAGCCTGGCTGGCGGCCTGTGCGCAGCGGCCCGAAGGCTATCTCTATTGCTTCCGCGGCGGTCTGCGCTCGCAGCTGGTGCAGCAATGGCTGCATGAGGCCGGCGTCGAGTACCCGCGGATCATTGGCGGTTACAAGGCGCTGCGCAATTATTTGCTCGGCGTGCTGGCGCAAAGCGCAGCATTGCCGATGGCCCTGGTGGGCGGCAATACCGGCAGCGGCAAGACGTTGCTGGTCAACGAACTGGCCGACGGCGTCGATCTGGAAGGCGTGGCGCGCCATCGCGGTTCATCTTTTGGTCGAACGCTGGCGGGCCAGAGCTCGCAGATCGATTTTGAGAATCGTCTGGCTGTGTTATTGCTGAAAAAACAGCATGGTGGCAGCCGCCGTTGGGTGCTGGAAGACGAAGGGCGGATCATCGGCAGCAACAATTTGCCGCTGCCGTTGTTCAATGGGATGCAGCAGGCGCCGGTGGCGGTGATCGACGATCCGTTCGACATTCGCCTGGCGCGTTTGCAGGCGGAATATATCGACGGCATGCGCGAACAGTTCGAACAGGCCTATGGCATGGAAGAGGGCTGGCGACAGTACGACGACTATCTGCACCACGGCCTGTTTGCCATACGCCGCCGCCTGGGGCTGGAACGCTTCCAGCAGCTGACGCAACGACTGGAAGCGGCGCTGCGGACACAGCGGCTCAGCGGCCAGGGCGAGGCGCACCGCGAGTGGCTGGCACCCCTGTTGCAGCAGTACTACGATCCGATGTATTGCTATCAGTTGGAAAAGAAAGCCCAGCGGATTGTCTTCCGTGGGAACTATGCAGAAGTAAGAGAATTCTTGATGACGTTCAGCCAGAAAAACGGTGAATAATGCGACTGTTCATAGCCGAGAAACCGAGTTTGGCGCGCGCCATTGCCGACGTATTGCCCAAGCCGCATCGCCGCGGCGACGGGTATATCGCCTGCGGCAACAACGATGTGGTGACCTGGTGCGTCGGCCACCTGTTGGAGCAGGCTCAGCCTGACGCTTATGACAGCCGCTATGCGCGCTGGTCGTTGGCGGATCTGCCGATCATTCCCGAAAAATGGCGGTTGCAGCCGCGGCCTTCGGTCAGTAAACAGCTCAACGCCATTAAAAAGTTGCTGCTTGAAGCCGATGAAGTGGTTCACGCCGGCGACCCGGATCGTGAAGGGCAGCTGCTGGTGGATGAGGTGCTGGACTACCTGGATCTGACGCCGGAAAAACGCCAGAACGTGCGCCGCTGTCTGATCAACGATCTCAACCCGCAGGCGGTGGAGCGCGCGGTTGAACGTCTGCGCGACAACCGTGACTTCATCCCGCTGTGCGTGTCCGCTCTTGCGCGCTCACGCGCCGACTGGCTGTACGGCATCAATATGACCCGCGCTTATACGCTGCTGGGCCGCAACGCCGGTTATGACGGCGTGTTGTCGGTGGGCAGGGTGCAGACGCCGGTGCTGGGGTTGGTGGTGCGGCGCGATGAAGAGATCGAAAACTTCGTGCCGAAAGACTTCTTTGAGGTCAAGGCGCACATCGTTACGCCGAAAGAAGAGCGTTTCGTGGCGCTGTGGCAGCCCAGCGAGTCGTGCGAGCCTTATCAGGACGAAGAGGGGCGCTTGCTGCACCGGCCGTTGGCGGAGCACGTGGTCAAGCGCATCGAGGGCCAGCCGGCGCTGGTCACGTCCTATAACGATAAACGGGAATCAGATACCGCGCCGCTGCCGTTTTCGCTCTCCACGCTGCAAATCGAAGCGGCTCGGCGTTATAACCTCAGCGCCCAACAGGTGCTGGACGTTTGCCAGCGGTTGTATGAAACCCATAAATTGATCACCTATCCGCGTTCCGACTGCCGCTACCTGCCGGAAGAGCATTTCGCCGGCCGTCACGCGGTGCTGAACGCCATCAGCGTGCACCAGCCTGAGCTGTATCCGCAGCCGGTGATCGACAGCGATCGCCGCAACCGTTGCTGGGACGATAAAAAAGTCGATGCGCACCACGCTATCATTCCCACCGCCCGTGCCGGCAAGATTAATCTGACGCAGGATGAACGGAACGTGTATGGGCTGGTGGCGCGCCAGTATCTGATGCAGTTTTGTCCGGATGCGGTATTCCGCAAATGCGTGATTGAGCTGGATATCGCCGGCGGCAAATTTATCGCCAAGGCGCGTTTCCTGGCGGAAGCCGGTTGGCGTACGCTGCTGGGGAGCAAGGAACGCGACGAAGAAAACGAAGGCGCACCGCTGCCGGTGGTGGCTAAAGATGATGAGCTGCTGTGTGAGCGCGGTGAGGTGGTGGAGCGCCAGACGCAGCCCCCGCGGCCGTTTACCGACGCCAGTCTGTTGTCGGCCATGACCGGCATCGCGCGCTTCGTACAAGATAAAGCGCTAAAGAAAATCCTGCGGGCGACCGATGGTTTAGGTACGGAAGCGACGCGAGCGGGGATCATCGAATTGCTGTTCAAACGGGCGTTTCTGTACAAGAAGGGACGCTATATTCACTCCAGCGAAACCGGGCGCGCGTTGATTCACTCGCTGCCGGATCTTGCTGCGCGTCCTGATATGACGGCCAACTGGGAGGCAACGCTGACGCAAATCAGCGAGAAATCCTGCCGTTATCAGGACTTTATGCAGCCGTTGGTCGGCACGCTGCAAGAGCTGATTTATCAGGCTAAGCAGAGCCGGGCGAGCATGGCGTTTCGTGGGTTGCCGCCGCCGCCTTCCAGCGGAGGCAAAAAACGCAGGAAAAGCGCCGGCAAGGCGCAGGAGAAGAGTGAATGAAGCACGGACTCAATGGGGTGCTGGCTGCCGCTGCCCTGGCGTACTGCGGCCTGGCGGCCGCCAACCGGGGCGATGTGGACGTGGTGTTGCCGGTTTCGCCGGAGATTTGGGACACGGCGAAAAACGGCGCCAATTCGCCACCGGCGCAACCCTGCAACCGCTGTTGCGTCTACCAGAATCAAAACTATTCCGAAGGCGCGGTGCTCAAAGTCGAAGGCGAAGTGCTGCAGTGCGTGCGTGAGCCTAACACCATCGGCACCAACCCCTTGATTTGGGTGCGATTGAAGAAGTGACCATGTAACCTATCGCCGCGCTCAGCGCGCATCGCCTGGCGCGGCGATATAGTCCGCCAGCAGTGGAACGTCGGCCGGGGCCAGGGTATATTCCTGCGCCTGTTGCGGCGTGACCCAGACCAGCGCTGAGTGACAATGCAGCTGCAATTCACCGGAGAACTCCGCGACTCGCCAGGCGTGCAGCCGGATGAGGCGTTCGCCTTGTTGCCACTGATTGCTGCCTACATAGTTGCCGATACGGGCGCAAATCCCCAATTCTTCATCCAGTTCGCGCGCCAGCGCCTGCGGTTGGCTTTCACCCGGCTCAACTTTGCCGCCGGGAAACTCCCACAGACCGGCCTGATCGCTGCCTGCGCCGCGCTGGGCCAGCAAAATACGGCCATTTTGTTCCAGAATGGCGGCTACCACGTCGATAATTTTCATTGGCTTCACAGAGTAAAACCCCGGCGGGCGCCGGGGTGATGGGGTTACAGCGTAAATTCCGCCCAGACCGGCGCATGGTCGGAAGGTTTCTCCATGCCGCGGGTTTGGTAATCGATGCCGGTGGCGATGCAGCGCGAAGCCAGCGGGGTACTGGCCAGCAGCAGATCGATACGCAGGCCGCGGTTGTCGTCGAACCCTTTGGAGCGGTAGTCGAACCACGAAAACTCGTCGTTGCGCCCCGGGTTGGCGTGGCGGTAGGTATCGACCAGGCCCCAGTTCAGCAGGCGGTCCATCCATTCACGCTCTTCCGGCAGGAAGGAGCATTTACCGGTGCGCAGCCAGCGTTTGCGGTTGTCTTCGCCGATGCCGATATCGTAATCGCTGGGGCTGATATTCATGTCGCCCATGATCAGCACCGGGGATTCCGCCGATAGCTGCTGCTCCAGGTAGTTTTGCAGATCCTGATAAAAGCGTGTTTTAGCCGGGAATTTGATCGGGTGGTCGCGGCTTTCACCTTGCGGGAAGTAGCCGTTGATCACCGTCAGCGTGCCCTGCGGCGTAGCCAGATCGGCCATGATGATGCGACGCTGCGCGTCTTCTTCATCGGTCGGGAAGCCGCGGCGCACGGCCAGGGGCTCCGCTTTGGTCAGCAGCGCCACGCCGTAATGGCCTTTTTGCCCGTGATAGAACACGTGATAGCCGTGCTGGCTGACTTCTTCCAATGGGAACATGTCATCGTGAACTTTGGTTTCCTGCAGACCGATCACGTCGGGCTGGTGCTGTTCGATAATTGCCGCCAGCTGATGCGGACGCGCGCGCAGTCCATTGATATTAAAAGAGACAAACTTCATGAGCGGTGCCGTTTTCACGAGAAAAATGTGCTGTGATAGTAGCAGAGTTTGGCGGGAAATGTAACGCAGACAGCGGCAAGCCCGCTGACTGCGCAGCCGGCTTTATTTCGCCCAGCGGTCGTAATTTTGGGGTTGATAGTCGTCAAACTGTTGCAGCAGCGTTTGCGCCGATTCGCTGATGTGCAGCGTACCGAGATAGTCGTGGCGCATGAAGCCCTGATCGGCGACGTGTTCGAGGAACTGGCTCAGTGGGCGGTAGAAACCGTTGACGTTCAGCAGGCCGACCGGTTTGTTGTGATACCCGATTTGCCCCCAGGTCCAGATTTCAAACAGCTCTTCCAGCGTGCCGATGCCGCCGGGCAGGGCGATAAAACAGTCCGCCAGCGCCGCCATACGGGCTTTGCGCGTATGCATGTCTGGCACCACTTCTAATTCAGTCAGGCCGCGATGCGCCGTTTCCGCTTCAACCAGGCGCTCGGGGATAATGCCGACAGCTTCACCGCCCGCCGCCAACACCGCGTCTGCCACAATCCCCATCAGTCCTTTTTTGCCGCCGCCGTAGATTAAACGGCGCCCCTGTTCGGCCAGCAATTGCCCCAATTGGCGAGCCTGCTCGGCATAAGCGGGATTGACGCCTTCGCTGGCGCCACAAAAAACGCAAATATTGTTTCGCATCCACCTGTTCCTTACTGCACTAAAGAAGCCAGTGGTATAGCGAATTGTCGGCCGGAGTTCAAGTTACGGGCGGAGGAGAGAAATAAAACGTCTGGATGAAAGTGGTTAATAAGGGGAGATAACTTGATTTATTGATACGAGAACATTGGATGCAACGTGTTGGATGCGGTGTGCTTTAAGTGGGTTTTGGGATTTTCTGGAAGAGATGGTGGTGGGGGAAGGATTCGAACCTTCGAAGTCTGTGACGGCAGATTTACAGTCTGCTCCCTTTGGCCGCTCGGGAACCCCACCATGGTATTCATGGATTTGCTGATTTTTTAAGGAATGGGCTAAATTCCTATTGTGTGCTTCTAAGGATTACCGCGCTAAAGCGCGTTGTCTCGCTGCGCTCGGCTCGAACCTTGTCGAAGCTTCTCATCCTCCCCCTCGGCGTTTAATGATATTTCAGCTTTCGCTTCAAGTTCATCAACAGAGAGAAGATGGTGGTGGGGGAAGGATTCGAACCTTCGAAGTCAGTGACGGCAGATTTACAGTCTGCTCCCTTTGGCCGCTCGGGAACCCCACCATATACATGGCTATTTAACTGGCCTTGCTTGCGAGAGCGCTGTCTCGGTAAGCGGGGCGCATCATATCAAATGAAGCGGATGTGTAAAGCATTGAAATGCAGAAAATGAATCGTTTGCCGTTTTTTTATTCTTGGCGGTGCATCCCTGAACGAAATGCACCGATTTATTGAGCGATTACAGAATAACGGTGCGATTGCCGTAGACGAAGACGCGCTGCGCCAACACCTGATACAGGGCTCGGCTGAGCACGTTTTTCTCTACGTCGCGGCCGGCGCGCATCATATCCTCGGCGGAATAGGTGTGATCGACGTGGATCACGTCCTGCATGATGATCGGGCCTTCGTCGAGATTGTCGTTAACGTAGTGAGCCGTGGCGCCGATGATTTTCACGCCGCGTTCGTAGGCCTGGTGATAAGGCCGCGCGCCGATAAACGCCGGCAGGAACGAATGGTGAATGTTGATCACCTGATTCGGATAATGTTGCACGAAGGCCGGCGTCAGCACGCGCATATATTTGGCCAACACCACGTAATCCGGCTGATATTGATCGATCTTGGCCGTCATTTCGCGGTCGTGCTGTTCGCGCGTCAATCCTTCGTGGCTCACCAGATGGAAAGGAATATCGAAACGCTCCACCAGCGTTTGCAGCGTGTCGTGGTTGCCGATTACGGCGGCGATCTCAACGTCGAGGCCGCCATAGGCGCTTTTCATCAACAGATCGCCCAGGCAGTGCGCCTCTTTGGTGACCAGCACCACGATGCGCCGACGTCCGGTGCTGTGCAACTCACGCAGCGAACCTTCCGGCAGCGCGCTGTCCAGATCGGCCAGCAGCGTGTTGTCGTTGAAAATGCCTTCCAGCTCGGTGCGCATGAAGAAACGCCCGGTGCGGTGATCGACGAACTCATTATTCTGGACGATATTGAGCTCGTGTTTGTAACAGATGTTGGTGATCTTGGCGATCAGCCCTTTGGCGTCCGGGCAGATGGTGCGTAACACTTTTCGTTGTACATTTTGGTGTGGCATGGGTTTGAGGATCCTGTCTGATACTGAACGGCCTGTCTGCGCAGGCGTTAACGTGAAGCGCCGGCCGGCTAGCGCCCGCAGCACTTCTTATATTTTTTCCCTGAGCCGCAGGGACATATCGCATTTCGGCCGGGCTGGGGTTTGCTGCCGTCGATATAATACCAACGTTGATCGCGACGAAGGAAGCGTGAGCGCTCATGCATCGCCTGAGGCTCGCCGCTTTCGCCATCGGTGAAGCGGGCGATGAATTCGACGAAGCCTTCGTCCGGCTCATGGCCGGTTTGCTCCTCGACGATCGTCAAGCCCAGCCATTCGGTGTTTTTGAAACTGTCGACGATCGCATTGCGCCATGCTTCGGCACCGCAGTCGGGGTGCCAGGTGGCGATCAGATAGTCGACGTTATGATTCACGTAGGCGGTGAAGCGTGAACGCATCAGTTGGCCGGGCGTCGGCGCCGGCTGACTGCCGCTGATAAAAGGGGCGCAGCACGCGTTATACGCCAGTCCGCTGCCGCATGGGCATGATTCGGGCAAAATAACTCCTGAGAAAACGAGGCTGAAAATGAATTTAGCGCATATGTTACCTAACAATATTCGTCAGTGACAATCTACCCTGAAAGCAGAGAACACCTTTTACCGAGAGGATGGCGCTATGCGGCAAATCAAGATCGGACTGGCGCTGGGGGCGGGCTCGGCTAAAGGCTGGGCGCACATCGGCGTGATCAATGCGTTAAAGAAACTGGGGATTGAGGTCGATATCGTTGCCGGCTGCTCTGTCGGTGCGTTGGTGGGGGCGGCATTCGCCAGTCACCGTTTGCCGGTGATGGAGCAGTGGGTGCGGTCGTTCAGCTATTGGGACGTCATTCGTCTGATGGATTTTTCCTGGCAGCGCGGCGGTTTGTTGCGCGGCGATCGGGTGTTCACTGCCGTCGGGCAACTGTTGAAGGTCAATGATATTGCCGAATGTGCGCTGAAGTTCGGCGCCGTGACGACCAATCTCAGCACCGGCCGCGAACTGTGGCTGACCGAAGGCGATATTCATCAGGCGGTGCGCGCTTCTTGCAGCATGCCAGGTCTATTGGCGCCAGTGTGGGCCGACGGCTATTGGCTGGTGGACGGCGCAGTGGTCAATCCGGTACCGGTGTCGCTCTGCCGGGCGCTGGGCGCCGATATTGTCATTGCGGTCGATCTGCAGCATGACGCGCATTTGATGCAGCAGGATCTGTTCTCGATACGCGGCGAGGACGAACGCCCGGACGATACGCCTGCGGAGACCTGGCGCGGGCGCCTGCGGGAGCGCGTCGGCAGAATGCGCAAGCGCAAACCGACGACGGCGCCGACGGCGATGGAGATTATGAGCACATCGATTCAAATGCTGGAAAATCGCCTGAAGCGCAACCGGATGGCGAGCGATCCGCCGGACGTTTTGATCCAGCCTTTTTGCCCGCAGATCTCAACGCTGGATTTCCACCGCGCCGATGAAGCGATCGAGGCGGGGTTGCTGGCGGTTGAAAAACAACTGGATCGGTTGTTGCCGTTGATAAAAAATAGATAATTCTCGGTTCTTGGTTGGCAATGCGCGGTTGGTCTGTTTCAGACGAGCATAAGTGACCTTTTTGAGCCACTATTACACTATGGAAAGGGACGAGGCTCGGCTGATGGCATTACCACTCACTCACAAGCGTATCTTGATCGTTGAGGACGAACAGGTTTTTCGTTCCGTGCTGGTCGGTTATCTGACCTCGCTGGGCGCGGAAACCGGCGAGGCGACCAACGGTTTACAGGCGCTGAGTGCCGTCGATGACTTCAAGCCGGATCTGATTCTGTGCGATCTCGCGATGCCGGAAATGGGTGGCATCGAATTCGTTGAACACCTGCGTCTGCAGGGGCTGCAGATCCCGGTGCTGGTGATCTCCGCTACCGACAAGATGGCGGACATCGCCAAGGTGCTGCGTTTGGGCGTACAGGATGTGCTGCTGAAACCGCTGACCGATCTCAATCGCCTGCGTGAGGCGGTGCTGGCGTGTTTATACCCCAATATGTTCACCTCCCAGGCGATTGAAGAGGTTGAGCTGTTTCAGGATTGGGACGCGCTGAGCAAGAATCCTTCCGAAGCCGTCAAACTGCTTAAGCAATTGCAGCCGCCGGTGCAGCAAACCATTGCGCATTGCCGGATCAACTATCGCCAGTTAACCACGGGCGAAAATCCCGGGCTGGTGCTGGATATCGCGGCATTGTCAGAAAAAGACCTGGCGTTCTATTGCCTGGACGTCACGCGCGCCGGTGATAATGGCGTATTGGCGGCGCTGCTGTTACGCGCATTATTTAATGGGTTGCTGCAAGACCATCTGGCTAATCAACAACATCGCCTGCCGCAAATGTCGGCATTGTTAAAGCAGGTTAATCAATTATTGCGGCAGGGGAAATTAGACGGCCAATTCCCGCTGTTGCTGGGATATTATCACGCCGAAAATAAAAACCTGATTCTGGTTTCCGCCGGGCTGCATGCCAACGTCAATACCGGCGACAATCAAATTCAGCTGAGCAACGGCGTGCCGCTGGGCACGCTGGGCGCCACCTACATGAACCAGATCAGTCAACGCTGTACGGCCTGGCAATGTCAGGTATGGGGCAGCGGCGGCCGATTGCGGCTGATGCTCAGCGCCGAATAATGGACGTTGATCGGCGATATCTTAAGCTATTCACTTATCGGTAATTAAACCGTTTATTTTTTCTCCCGATTATCAGAACGGGTAATAGTCCTAAATGTTTTCTATTTGTGTTCTGGTTAATGCCAGGCGCGCATAAGCTGGTATACTCCGAAGGTTTTTTTATATCGAGCCCAAGCTCATAAAATGAGCGCTTCAGCTTTAAGAGAGGAAATAATGCCTGCTGTAAATCGCAAAGTCAGAAAAGCCGTGATCCCGGTTGCAGGCTTGGGTACGCGGATGTTGCCGGCCACCAAAGCCATTCCGAAAGAAATGTTGCCGCTGGTTGATAAACCGCTGATCCAATACGTCGTCAATGAGTGCATTGCGGCAGGGATTAACGAGATTGTGCTGGTCACCCACTCCTCCAAGAACTCGATCGAAAACCATTTTGATACCAGTTTTGAACTGGAAGCGATGCTGGAAAAACGCGTCAAGCGTCAACTGCTCGATGAAGTGCAGTCAATCTGCCCGAAGGGCGTTACCGTGATGCAAGTCCGCCAGGGGAATGCCAAAGGCTTGGGGCACGCGATTATGTGCGCCTACCCGATGGTGGGCGATGAGCCGGTCGCGGTGGTGTTGCCGGACGTGATCCTTGACGAATACAGTGCCGATCCGAAAAAAGACAACTTGCACGACATGCTGCAGCGCTTCGAAACCACCGGCATCAGCCAGATCATGGTTGAACCTGTGCCGCATAAAGATGTTGGCAACTACGGCGTAGCCGACTGTAAGGGCGTCGAATTGCATCCGGGCGAAAGCGCGCCGATGGTCAGCGTGGTCGAGAAGCCGTCGCCGGAGAAAGCGCCTTCCAACCTGGCGATTGTCGGTCGTTATGTCCTCTCCGCCGATATCTGGCCGCTGTTGGCGAAAACGCCTCCGGGCGCCGGCGACGAAATTCAGCTGACTGACAGCATCGAAATGCTGATGCAGCAGGAAACGGTGGAAGCGTATCACCTGAAAGGCGTGAGCCATGACTGCGGTAACAAACTGGGTTACATGCAGGCCTTCGTGGAATACGGCATGCGCCATGCCAGCCTGGGCAAAGAATTTTCTCAGTGGCTGCAACAGGTTGTTGCCGCTGACAAGAAGTAATTGAGCGATCCTTCGTCTTAATTTGAAAAACTAGGATTTTCACATGAAAGTAACAGTTTTTGGTATTGGTTATGTGGGTCTGGTGCAGGCCGCCGTACTGGCTGAAGTAGGCCATGACGTTATGTGTATTGACGTCGATGAGCGAAAAGTCGAAAACCTGAAAAAAGGGAATATCCCGATTTTTGAACCGGGTCTGACGCCGCTGGTGCAGCAAAACTATGAGGCCGGCCGTCTGCATTTCACCACCGATGCCAAAGCGGGCGTGGCGCACGGGACTATCCAGTTCATCGCCGTCGGCACGCCGCCGGATGAAGACGGTTCCGCCGATCTGAAGTATGTCACCGCGGTGGCGCGCACTATCGCCGAGCACATGACCGATCGCAAAGTGGTGATCGACAAATCCACCGTGCCGGTCGGTACGGCGGACAAGGTGCGTCAGGTGATGGCTGAAACGCTGGCGAAGCGCGGCAGCAACGTGCCGTTCGACGTGGTATCCAACCCGGAATTCCTGAAGGAAGGCGCGGCGGTGGCAGACTGCATGCGTCCTGAGCGCATCGTGATCGGTACCGACAATAAAGATGTGATCGAGCCTATTCGCGAGCTGTACGAACCGTTTAACCGCAATCACGATCGCATGATCATGATGGATATCCGCAGCGCGGAGCTGACCAAATATGCCGCTAACTGCATGCTGGCGACCAAGATCAGCTTTATGAACGAAATGTCTAATCTGGCGGAAATGCTGGGCGCGGACATTGAGAAAGTGCGTCAGGGCATCGGTTCCGACTCACGCATCGGCTATCACTTCATCTACCCAGGTTGCGGCTACGGCGGCTCTTGCTTCCCGAAAGATGTCCAGGCGCTGATCCGCACGGCGGAGCAGATCGGTTACCAACCGAAGCTGTTGCAGGCGGTAGAGCAGGTCAACTATCAGCAGAAAGACAAGCTGAACAGCTTTATCAACGACTACTTCGGCGGCGATCTGAAGGGCAAAACCTTCGCGCTGTGGGGGTTGGCGTTCAAGCCGAATACCGATGACATGCGTGAAGCTTCCAGCCGCGTGCTGATGGAACAGCTGTGGGCCGCAGGCGCCACCGTTCAAGCCTACGATCCGGAGGCGATGAACGAAGTTCAGCGCATCTATGGCCAGCGTGACGATTTGAAGCTGGTGGGCACCAAAGAGGCTGCATTGCACGGCGCCGATGCGCTGGTGATCTGCACCGAATGGCAGAACTTCCGCGCGCCGGACTTCGATGTGATCAAGGGCGCGTTGAAGCAGCCGGTGATCTTCGATGGCCGTAACCTGTACGATCCGGAGCGTTTGGCAAATCGCGGCTTTACCTATTACGCAATTGGCCGCGGCGCCTCGATTAAACCGGTTATTTAAGGAGTGAGCATGAAATTCCTGGTTACAGGCGCCGCAGGGTTTATTGGCTATCACGTTGCAGAGCGTTTGTTGACCGCCGGTCATCAGGTTGTCGGCATTGATAACCTGAATGATTATTATGATGTGGGCTTGAAAATGGCCCGTCTGGATCGACTGGCGGATAAGCCGGGATTCCGCTTTATCAAGCTGGATTTGGCCGATCGTGAAGGCATGGCGGCATTGTTTGCCGAGCATCAGTTCCAGCGAGTCATTCATTTGGGGGCTCAAGCCGGCGTACGTTATTCGCTGGTCAATCCGTTGGCTTATGCCGATGCTAACCTGATCGGTCATTTAAACGTTTTGGAAGGCTGCCGTCATAATAAGGTTGAGCATTTACTTTACGCCTCTTCCAGCTCGGTATATGGCCTGAATCGCAAGCTGCCGTTTGCCACCGAAGATTCTGTCGATCATCCGGTGTCACTGTATGCGGCGACTAAAAAAGCCAACGAGCTGATGTCACACAGCTATTCCCATTTATACGGTCTCCCGACGACCGGGCTGCGGTTCTTTACGGTATATGGTCCCTGGGGGCGCCCGGATATGGCGCTGTTCAAGTTTACCAAAGCCATATTGGCCGGGGAGAGCATCGACGTATATAACCACGGTGAAATGCACCGAGATTTTACTTACATCGATGACATCGCCGAGGCGATAGTGCGGTTGCAGGCGGTTATTCCGCAGGCGGATCCGTCATGGACCGTTGAACAGGGATCGCCGGCAACCAGTTCAGCGCCGTATCACGTTTATAATATCGGCAATAACACCCCCGTTAAACTGATGGAATATATCAGTGCGTTGGAGAAGGCATTGGGGGTGACGGCCCGTAAGAATATGCTGCCGATGCAACCGGGCGATGTGATGGATACCAGCGCGGATACGGAAGAGCTTTATCGTGACATTGGCTTTAAACCGGAAACCAGCGTTGAAGAGGGCGTGAAGCGCTTTGTTGACTGGTATAAGGCATTCTATCAGGTTCAATAATTGAACGCGGATAAATGCGACAGAAGGGGCCTTTGGGTCCCTTTTTTTTCGCTGCGATCTCATGTACGGCGCAAAAGCGAATTAGGATATTTACTAAAAGGAGAGAGGAATGACGGGATCAGGGTTATACGCTCTAAAAATGAAAAGGCCCCCCGCAGGGAGCCTTTCAGATACGGACTGAATCGCTATTACAGCAGGAAATCATCCAGAGATTTACCTTGCTCTTCGATTGCTTTCTTAATCACCGCAGGAGTACGGCCTTGGCCGGTCCAGGTTTTCAGTTCGCCGTTTTCGTCTTTATATTGGTATTTAGCTGGACGTGCTGCACGTTTTGCTTTGCCGGCAGCCTTGTTGGCAGCCATGGTTTGCAGCAGTTCATTTGGATCGATACCGTCAGCAATCAGCATTTCGCGGTATTGCTGCAGTTTACGAGTGCGTTCTTCGATTTCTGCTTGAGCCTGGCTGTCTTCTTCGCGACGTTCGTTCACAACAACTTCCAGTTTCTCGAGCATTTCTTCCAGCGTTTCCAGTGTGCATTCTCTTGCCTGGGCGCGCAGAGTGCGGATGTTGTTCAAAATCTTTAATGCTTCGCTCATTGTCCTAGTCTCAAATTATATTGGTGGGGGGCGTCTCGATAATAATAGAGTGCTCTTTTCTTTTCTGCAATAGCCAAATTGGCTTGAATACTCAAATTTACCTTTAAAAAAACCGTTAATCGGATCAGTCCGACTAATAATAGGAAGGGCTGTTAACTATTACCCTTGGCGCGCTTAAGTCAAAATTTCAGCAGACAGGCTTTAAAAGGCGCGTATCACAAGGCTTTCATCGATAAGTTATCGTAGTAATTTATATCAATATTACAATGAGTTCTGTGGGCTTAATCACGCCACCGCAGGCCAGACATTGTAAACAATAGGGGTATATAGGTAAAGATTGCGTCAGTAAACCTTGGCGCGTCGGTGCAGGTGATTAAATGCCCGGTATTGGGCTCGCGTATAATAGACGGGGGCTCCGCCGCGGCTGCAGCGCCAGCGAGAGGGAATGGGCAAGTCGGCATTAATGGGCAAATCACCGGGCTTAACCATTAGCAAGAATTAATAGTGATGACAGGCATACATTATCCTGTAAATAGCTGTAAAAAGAACAGGCCGACAGAACGATATGTTTCGCTTGAAAGCGCATTATTACGGCGAACGCAATATTCGTTCGCTTTGGGCTGAGGCGGGGGGCAGGTTATGGTACACTTACCGTCCTAATCAACATTTTGAATATTTCTTATACCATCGGAGTTGCGGGGCCATGGCTCAACTTTATTTTTATTACTCTGCGATGAATGCCGGCAAGTCCACCGCGCTGCTACAGTCTTCATATAACTATCAAGAGCGCGGTATGCGCACGCTGGTGTTCACTGCGGAGATCGATCACCGCTTTGGCGTAGGCAAAGTCAGTTCGCGCATTGGTTTATCCTCGCAGGCGCAGCTCTATAACAACGACTCGATGCTGTACGCCATGATCCAGCAAGAGCATCAACAGCAGCCGGTGCATTGTGTGCTGCTGGATGAAAGCCAATTCCTGACCAAAGCGCAGGTTGAGCAATTATGCGATGTGGTGGACCAACTGGACATTCCCGTATTGTGTTACGGCTTGCGTACCGATTTTCTCGGCGAGTTGTTTACCGGCAGCCAATATTTGCTGGCCTGGGCCGATAAGCTGGTGGAATTGAAAACCATCTGTCACTGCGGGCGTAAAGCCAACATGGTGTTGCGGTTGGATGAGCATGGCAAGGCGATGCACGCCGGCGAGCAGGTGGTGATTGGCGGTAACGAGAGCTATGTCTCCGTCTGTCGCAAGCATTATAAAGAGGCGATCCACTCCCTGGAGTAGGGGCGAAAATGCCGCCAGCGCCCACTGAGGCGTTTTGGCGGCGGGATAAGAAAAACCGCGCGCCAGACGCAATAAAAAACCCGCCATTCGGCGGGTTTTTTCATCGGTTCACGGAACCGTTATTTCTTGGACTTCTTTACTGCGGTTTTGGCTGCGACCGGTGCAGCCGCTTCCTCTTCCACCGTTTCGCTGAACTCGCGGCCATAGAAGGTATCCAGCATGATTTGCTTGAGTTCGGCAATCAGCGGATAGCGTGGGTTGGCGCCGGTGCATTGGTCGTCGAAAGCGTCTTCCGACAGCTTGTCGACTTTCGTCAGGAAGTCGGCTTCCTGCACACCCGCCTCACGGATGGAAGCTGGGATGCCCAACTCGGTTTTCAGCTCGTCCAGCCAGGCCAGCAACTTCTCAATCTTCTGCGCGGTGCGGTCGCCCGGTGCGCTCAGGCCGAGGTGGTCGGCGATTTCAGCGTAGCGGCGGCGCGCCTGAGGGCGGTCGTACTGGCTGAAGGCCGTCTGCTTGGTCGGGTTGTCGTTCGCGTTGTAACGAATGACGTTGGAAATCAGCATCGCGTTAGCCAGGCCGTGCGGAATGTGGAACTCCGAACCCAGTTTGTGCGCCATGGAGTGACAAACCCCGAGGAAGGCGTTGGCGAAAGCGATACCGGCGATGGTGGCGGCGTTGTGCACGCGTTCACGGGCAACCGGGTTCTTCGCGCCTTCTTTATAGCTGGCCGGCAGATACTCTTTCAACAGTTTCAACGCTTGCAGCGCCTGGCCGTCAGAGTATTCGTTCGCCAGCACCGACACGTAGGCTTCCAGCGCGTGGGTCACCGCATCCAGGCCGCCGAAGGCGCACAGGGATTTCGGCATGTTCATCACCAGGTTGGCGTCGACAATCGCCATGTCCGGGGTCAGCGCATAGTCGGCCAGCGGGTATTTCTGCCCGGTGGCGTCGTCGGTCACGACGGCGAATGGCGTGACTTCCGAACCGGTGCCTGACGTCGTGGTGATGGCGATCATCTTCGCTTTCACGCCCATTTTCGGGAACTTGTAGATACGCTTGCGGATGTCCATGAAGCGCAGCGCCAGATCCTCGAAGTGGGTTTCAGGATGTTCGTACAGCACCCACATGATTTTCGCGGCGTCCATCGGCGAACCGCCGCCCAGCGCGATGATGACGTCCGGTTTGAAGGAGTTCATCTGCTCGGCGCCTTTACGCACGATGCTCAGCGTCGGATCGGCTTCCACTTCGAAGAACACTTCGGTTTCGATGCCGTGAGACTTCAGAACCTTGGTGATCTGGTCAGCATAGCCGTTGTTGAACAGGAAACGGTCGGTCACGATGAAGGCGCGTTTCGCCCCGTCGGTCGCCACTTCTTCCAGCGCGATTGGCAGCGAGCCACGGCGGAAGTAGATCGATTTCGGAAGTTTATGCCACAACATGTTTTCTGCTCGCTTCGCTACAGTTTTCTTGTTGATCAGGTGCTTAGGTCCGACGTTTTCAGAGATGGAGTTACCACCCCAGGAACCGCAACCCAGCGTCAGCGAAGGCGCGAGTTTGAAGTTATACAGGTCGCCGATACCGCCCTGAGAAGCCGGGGTGTTGATCAGGATGCGAGCCGTTTTCATTTTATCGCCGAAGTAGGCGATGCGAGCCGTTTGGTTATCCTGGTCGGTATACAGGCAAGAGGTGTGCCCGATACCGCCCATGGCGACCAATTTTTCGGCTTTGGCGACGGCGTCTTCGAAGTCTTTGGCGCGGTACATCGCCAGCGTCGGCGACAGTTTTTCATGGGCGAAAGGTTCGGACTCGTCGACCAGCTTCACTTCGCCGATCAACACTTTGGTGTTGGCCGGCACTTTAATGCCCGCCATCTCGGCGATTTTCGGCGCGGATTGCCCGACGATGGCCGCGTTCAGGCCGCCGTTTTTCAGGATGATGTCCTGCACCGCCTTCAGTTCTTTGCCCTGCAGCAGATAGCCGCCGTGGGAAGCGAAGCGCTCGCGTACCGCATCATAGATAGCGTCAACGACGATGACCGACTGTTCGGAAGCGCAGATAACGCCGCTGTCGAAGGTTTTGGACATCAGGATAGAGGCGACCACGCGTTTGATGTCTGCGGTCTCGTCCACCACGACCGGCGTGTTACCGGCGCCTACGCCGATTGCCGGTTTGCCGGAGCTGTAAGCGGCTTTCACCATGCCCGGGCCACCGGTGGCCAGGATCAGGTTGATGTCAGGGTGGTGCATCAGCTGGTTGGACAGCTCGACGGTCGGTTGGTCGATCCAACCGATGATGTCTTTTGGCGCGCCGGCGGCGATAGCGGCTTGCAGCACGATGTCGGCGGCTTTGTTGGTGGCATTTTTCGCACGCGGGTGCGGCGAGAAGATGATGCCGTTGCGGGTTTTCAGGCTGATCAGCGCTTTGAAGATCGCGGTAGAAGTTGGGTTGGTGGTAGGAACGATACCGCAAATCAGGCCGATAGGTTCGGCGATGGTGATGGTACCGAAAGTGTCATCTTCAGACAGGATGCCACAGGTTTTTTCATCTTTATAGGCGTTGTAGATGTACTCGGAAGCGAAGTGGTTTTTGATCACTTTGTCTTCGACGATACCCATTCCGGATTCTTCCACGGCCATTTTGGCCAACGGGATACGGGCATCAGCAGCGGCGAGGGCGGCAGCGCGGAAGATTTTATCCACTTGCTCTTGAGTGAAGTTGGCATATTCGCGCTGGGCTTTTTTGACACGTGCGACAAGCTCGTTCAGTTCAGCGACATTCGTTACAGCCATAATGCTCTCCTGATAATGTTAAACTCTTTCAGTAAATAAGCCGTGCGAGCCACTAGTATAGTCGTAACGGGGATAAGCGGTGATGAGAATACCGGGGTCTTCCCGCGTTGTTTCTTCGCATGCTGCTGATTTGCTTAAAGAGCTTTACCCTACGCCAACCTGAGGGGCAGGCAGTGAGGAGAACGGAACCGGCGATGCCGCGGCCTACTTTGTTCTACTCCCTGACTACGACTAAGAGCTTACCCACTGTTGGGTAGTTGATTTGTGATCTAAATCATGAAAAGTGCAAGCTGACACCTTTCAGCTTGGTGTTTTTGAGAGTGATTCTCAATAACTGTGATCGGTGACTCTTTTTTCAACATAAAAAATCAAAAGGCCATACATCACTTTAACAAAGGGCATTTGTTTTGTTGCCTAACTTGCTGGTAGTCAAAAATGCTGCTCTGGCCGGATGGATTACCCGCGGCAATTCCATTACATTAGCGCGCATAGTCAGCACACCTTTACAGCAATTAACGCGGAGCCATCTGTGGGCCAATCTCTGTTGGATCTTTCCGGCTTTATCAAGTTCTTTGTCGGTCTGTTTGCGCTGGTCAACCCGGTGGGCATCTTGCCGGTGTTTATCAGCATGACCAGTTACCAGGCGGAGGCGGGGCGCAATAAAACCAACCTGACCGCCAACCTGTCGGTTGCCATCATTCTATGGACATCGCTGTTCCTGGGTGAAGGGATATTGCGGATGTTCGGCATCTCCATCGATTCGTTCCGCATCGCCGGCGGTATTTTGGTGGTGACCATCGCCATGTCGATGATCAGCGGCAAGCTGGGTGAAGATAAGCAGAACAAACAGGAGAAATCGGAGAGCGCGATCCGCGAAAGCATCGGCGTGGTGCCGTTAGCGCTGCCGTTGATGGCGGGGCCGGGGGCGATCAGTTCCACCATCGTGTGGAGTTCCCGTTATCACAATTGGCAAAGCCTGCTCGGCTTTACGGTGGCGATCGCCTTATTCGCTTTTTGCTGCTGGTTATTGTTCCGCGCCGCGCCGCTGTTGGTGCGTTTGCTTGGGCAGACCGGCATCAACGTGATCACCCGTATCATGGGCCTGTTGCTGATGGCGCTCGGGATCGAATTTATCGTTACCGGCATTAAGGCGATATTCCCCGGCCTGTTGTAATCGCTCTCGTTTGGCCGCGTCTCTGTCCTTGAGCGCGGCTAAAATTAATTTTAAAAGTTAAATTATTTATTGGTTCGCATTATTATAGTGCACAAGATGAATAAAATTTATGCCATTGCACTCTTATGTTGCATAAATCTCATGTTGCTGCTTAAAAAAAACGCTAAGCGTTATTTCAGACACTTTTCTTTCCCCATTTCCGCGCGTTTTCTCCTCGTTAAACGGTAAAGCTGTTGTTAAATTAATCACATCATTCTGTGGGGCTTGTCTCACTTTCATCCAGGTGTTATTAGTGATTAACCGCCTGTAGGCAGGTGTTTGTTCTTTGAATGGCTGGTTTGTTAACTGAATGTTTCTTTGTGCGGCAATGGGATTGCGTCGACAGTTTCAAATGAAACTAATTTTGAATTTTATCCTTTAAAATCAAAGTTGTTTTCATGTTTTCCTTTGCCCTTCATCACAAGGGCTGGATCGGGATTGGTGCGATAAAAGAGAATTGCTTAACATTTTTGTAAAATTTATTGGCTATGGAATTTGGCTTCTGCTAATTTCCGAGCAACTTTCCCGTGGTCAATTAACTGAAATGCGCCATAAAAACGGGAATGATTTTTGCTGGTATCCGTTTATTTAGAATTCTTATAAACACTTCACAAACTTCGATAAGCGATGCTTGTCGGTGAAAAGGAGCCTCGATTATGCAGCAAACCCTGAAGCGCACTTCTTTGACCTTGTTGATTAGCGGCGCGTTGAGCGTCATTGCCGTAAATAGCAGTTTGGCGGCGGAGGTTCCGGCCGGCGTCCAATTGGCGCAGCAGCAGAATATTGTCATCAACAACGGCAGCGAAGTGGCTTCATTGGATCCGCATAAGGTCGAGGGCGTACCCGAAAGCAATATCATTCTTAACCTGCTGGAAGGGCTGGTGAGTACCGACGCCAACGGGCATGTGGTACCGGCGGCGGCGGCGAGCTGGGAAAACCAGGATTATCGGCAATGGACCTTCCACCTGCGCCCCGGCGCGGTATGGAGCGACGGCAGCCCGGTCACCGCGCAAGACTTCGTCTACAGTTGGCAGCGCCTGGCCGATCCGAAGATCGCTTCTCCCTACGCCAGTTACCTGCAGTACACCAAAGTCGAGAATATCGACGACATCCTGACCGGCAAAAAGAGCCCGCAGACTCTCGGCGTCAAGGCGTTGGACGATCAAACGCTGCAGGTGACCCTGAGCGAACCGGTGCCGTATTTCATCAGCATGCTGAGCCACACGTCGCTCAAACCGGTCAAACGCGCGGTGGTGGAGAAATTCGGCGACAAATGGACGCTGCCCGCCAACTATGTCGGCAACGGCGCTTACCGCCTGAAAGAGTGGGTGGTGAACGAGCGCATTGTGCTGGAGCGCAGCCCGAGCTACTGGAATAACAAGCAGACGGTGATCAACCAGGCGACCTTCCTGCCGATCGCTTCTGAAGTCAGCGACGTCAATCGCTTCCGCAGCGGCGAGATCGATATCACCAACAGCGCCATTCCGCCGTACCTGTACGTCAAAATGAAGCGCGAAGTGCCCGAGCAACTGCACGTTAACCCTTATCTGTGCACTTTCTATTACGAACTCAATAACCAGCGGGCGCCGTTCACCGATCCGCGGGTGCGTGCGGCGGTGAAGATGACGCTGGATCGCGACATTATCGCCAACAAAATCATGGGCCAGGGGCAGATCCCGGCCTACAGCTTCACGCCGACCTTCACCGAAGGCGCCAACTTCACGCAGCCCGCATGGGCCGGCTGGAGCCAGGAGCAGCGCAACGCCGAAGCCAAAAAACTGCTGGCGGAAGCGGGTTACAGCGCCGCCAAGCCGCTGAAGTTCTCGCTGCTGTACAACACCTCCGATCAAAACAAACAGCAGGCGATCGCCGCCGCATCGATGTGGAAGAAGAACCTCGGCGCCGACGTCACGCTGCGCAACCAGGAGTGGAAGACTTCGCTGGAAAGCCGCCATCAGGGGCAGTACGACGTGGCGCGCGCCACCTGGTGCGGGGATTACAACGAGCCGAGCGCCTTCCTGAACCTGGTGCTGTCCAACAGCAGCATCAACACCGTGTTTTACAAGAGCCCGGCGTTCGACGCCATCATGGCCGCCACGCTGAAGGCGCCGGATGAAGCCGCGCGCGCCGCGCTCTACCAACAGGCGGAAACGCAGTTGGACAAAGACTCCGCATTGATTCCGGTGTATTACCGCGTCAGTGCGCGTTTGATCAAACCGACGGTAGGCGGGTTCACCGGCAAAGATCCGCTGGACTATACCGACGTTAAAAATCTGTACATCATCAAGCAGTAAAAGGGGTATTCCTCACGCTGAACCGCAGGGGAATATGGGGAAGGCCCGCCGCCGCATTCGTTCCGCAGCGGCGGGAAAACAGAGTCCGCTTACGGGCAACGCAGGTTCCACGAAGAGCCTGTGATAATAAAAAACTGGAGTCGATAAGTATGACCAACATCACGAAGAAAACCCTCATTGCCGCCGGCGTCATCGCCGCGCTCGGCATCACAGCAACCACCTCCGCCTTCGCGGCCGACGTTCCTGCAGGCGTGCAACTGGCCGACAAGCAAGAAATCGTCAAAAACAACGGTTCCGAAGTGCAGTCGCTTGACCCGCATAAAATCGAGGGCGTGCCGGAAAACAACGTGACCCGCGATCTGATGGAAGGCCTGGCGAACAACAGCCCGGACGGTTCCATCGTGCCGGGCGTCGCGGAAAGCTGGGATAACAAGGATTTCAAAGTCTGGACCTTCCACCTGCGTAAAGACGCCAAATGGTCCAACGGCAAGCCGGTGACGGCGCAAGATTTCGTCTACAGCTGGCAGCGCGTGGTGGATCCGAAAACCGCGTCGCCTTACGCCAGCTACCTGCAGTACGCCCACGTAGAAAATGTCGATGACATCATCGCCGGTAAAAAAGACAAGTCGACGCTGGGCGTGAAGGCCATCGACGACCACACCTTCCAGGTGACCCTGAGCGAGCCGGTGCCTTATCTGGTTGAAATGACCCCACACTACGCCATGAAACCGGTCTATAAGGACGCGGTAGAGAAGTTTGGCGAGAAGTGGACGCTGCCGGCCAACTACGTCAGCAACGGCGCCTACAAACTGAAAGACTGGGTTGTCAACGAACGCATCGTACTGGAACGTAACCCGGAATACTGGGATAACGCCAAAACCATCATCAATAAAGTGACGTTCCTGCCTATTTCGTCGGAAGTGACCGACGTTAACCGCTACCGCACCGGTGAAATCGACATGACCTACAACAACATGCCGATCGAACTGTTCCAGAAGTTGAAGAAAGAGATCCCGAAAGAGGTGCACGTCGATCCTTATCTGTGCACCTACTATTACGAAATCAACAACCAGAAGGCGCCGTTCACCGATGCGCGCGTGCGTGAAGCGCTGAAGCTGGGCATGGACCGCGACATCATCGTCAACAAGGTGAAAAACCAGGGCGATCTGCCGGCCTACAGCTTTACGCCGCCATACACCGACGGCGCCAAGCTGACTCCGCCGGAGTGGTTCGGCTGGACGCAGGAAAAACGCAACGAAGTGGCGAAGAAACTGCTGGCGGACGCCGGCTACGGCCCGGGTAAACCGCTGACCTTCTCCCTGCTGTACAACACCTCCGACTTGCACAAGAAGCTGGCGATCGCCGCCGCCTCCATCTGGAAGAAAAACCTGGGCGTGGACGTGAAGCTGGTGAACCAGGAGTGGAAAACCTTCCTGGATACCCGCCATCAGGGCACCTATGACGTATCGCGCGCCGGCTGGTGCGCCGACTACAACGAGCCGAGCTCGTTCCTGAACATGATGCTGTCCGACAGCAGCAGTAACACCCCGCACTATAAGAGCGCCGAGTTCGACAAACTGATGGCCAACGTGTTGACCGCGAAGACCAAAGACGAACGCGCCGAGCTGTATCAGAAAGCGGAAGTGCAGCTGGATAAAGATTCCGCCATCGTTCCGCTGTATTACTACGTGAACGCCCGTTTGGTGAAACCTTACGTCGGTGGCTACACCGGCAAAGACCCGCTTGATAACGTGTACGACAAAAACCTGTACATCATCAAGCATTGATACGGTAAGAGCCGGCGGCGCAGGCCGCCGGCCCATGTTGAGAATAATAAGCCGTCATCAGGCTGTCGCACAGGGTTAGGGCAATGCTGAAATTTATACTTCGTCGCTTGTTGGAAGCGATCCCGACACTATTTATCCTTATTACCATCTCATTCTTCATGATGCGCCTCGCGCCCGGCAGTCCATTTACCGGGGAACGCGCATTGCCGCCGGAAGTCATGGCGAATATCGAAGCCAAATACCATTTGAACGACCCGATCTGGAAACAGTACGGTCATTATCTGGCGCAGCTTGCGCAGGGAGACTTCGGCCCGTCCTTTAAATACAAGGACTATTCGGTCAACGATTTGGTGGCCAGTTCTTTCCCGGTGTCCGCCAAGCTCGGCCTGGCCGCGTTTCTGTTGGCGGTGGTGCTGGGCGTTAGCGCCGGCGTGATCGCGGCGTTGAATCAAAACACCAAATGGGACTATACGGTGATGGGGTTCGCCATGACCGGGGTGGTGATACCCAGTTTCGTGGTGGCGCCGCTCTTGGTGCTGATCTTCGCGATTACGTTGAAATGGCTGCCGGGCGGCGGCTGGAACGGCGGCGCGCCTAAGTTCATCATCTTGCCGATGGTGGCGCTGTCGCTGGCCTATATCGCCAGCATCGCCCGTATCACGCGCGGCTCGATGATTGAAGTGCTGCACTCCAACTTCATTCGCACCGCGCGCGCCAAAGGTTTGCCGATGCGCCGCATCATTTTCCGCCACGCGCTGAAGCCGGCGCTGCTGCCGGTACTGTCCTACATGGGCCCGGCGTTCGTCGGGATCATCACCGGTTCGATGGTGATCGAAACCATCTACGGTCTGCCGGGGATCGGCCAGCTGTTCGTTAACGGCGCGCTGAACCGCGACTACTCCCTGGTGTTGAGCCTGACCATTCTGGTGGGCGCTCTCACCATTCTGTTCAACGCGATCGTCGATGTGCTGTATGCGGTCATCGATCCGAAAATCCGTTATTAATCTGGAGCACGCGAATGATGTTGACTAAAAAGAACAGCGAAGCTCTGGAGCACTTCAGCGAGAAGCTGGAAGTGGAAGGGCGCAGCCTGTGGCAAGACGCGCGTCGGCGCTTTATGCACAACCGCGCGGCGGTCGGCAGCCTGTTCATTCTGGCGCTGATCACGCTGTTTGTGGTGCTGGTGCCGATGCTGTCGCAATTTGCCTACGACGATACGGATTGGGCGATGATGTCCGCCGCGCCGAGCATGGAATCGGGGCACTACTTCGGCACCGACTCCTCCGGGCGTGATCTGCTGGTGCGCGTGGCGATCGGCGGGCGCATCTCGCTGATGGTCGGCGTGGCCGCCGCGCTGGTGGCGGTAGTGGTGGGCACCCTGTACGGCGCGATGTCCGGCTATCTGGGCGGTAAGGTCGACTCGGTGATGATGCGCCTGCTGGAGATCCTCAACTCCTTCCCGTTCATGTTCTTCGTTATCCTGCTGGTGACCTTCTTTGGTCAGAATATCCTGCTGATCTTCGTGGCGATCGGCATGGTGTCGTGGCTGGATATGGCGCGTATCGTGCGCGGGCAAACCCTTGGCCTGAAGCGCAAGGAGTTCATCGAAGCGGCGCTGGTGTGCGGCGTCTCCACGCGCAACATCGTGCTGCGGCATATCGTGCCTAACGTGCTCGGCGTGGTGGTGGTGTATGCCTCGCTGCTGGTGCCGAGCATGATCCTGTTCGAATCCTTCCTCAGCTTCCTGGGGTTGGGCACGCAGGAACCGTTGAGCAGCTGGGGCGCATTGCTCAGCGACGGCGCCAACTCAATGGAAGTTTCACCGTGGTTGCTGCTGTTCCCGGCGGGTTTCCTGGTCGTCACTCTGTTCTGTTTCAACTTTATCGGCGATGGCCTGCGTGACGCCCTCGACCCGAAAGATCGTTAAGGAGTGCAACCATGAGCACCATTGAACATCCTCAACTGCAAACCGCCACCGGCGTCAAAGCGTCGCCGCTGCTCGACGTGAAAGACCTGCGTGTCACGTTTTCCACCCCGGACGGCGACGTGACGGCGGTGAACGATCTGAACTTCGATCTGCGCGCCGGTGAAACGCTGGGCATCGTCGGTGAATCCGGCTCCGGCAAATCGCAGACCGCGTTCGCCCTGATGGGACTGCTGGCCAGCAATGGCCGCATCGGCGGCTCGGCCAAATTCAACGGCCGTGAAATCCTCAACCTGCCGGAAAATCAGCTCAACAAACTGCGGGCCGAGGAAATCTCGATGATCTTCCAGGACCCGATGACCTCGCTGAACCCTTATATGCGCGTTGGCGAACAGCTGATGGAAGTGCTGATGCTGCATAAGAAAATGAGTAAAAGCGAAGCCTTCGAAGAGTCGGTGCGCATGCTCGACGCGGTGAAAATGCCGGAAGCGCGCAAGCGCATGCGCATGTACCCGCACGAGTTTTCCGGCGGCATGCGCCAGCGCGTGATGATCGCCATGGCGCTGCTGTGCCGGCCGAAGCTGCTGATCGCCGATGAACCGACCACCGCGCTGGACGTGACCGTCCAGGCGCAGATCATGACGTTGCTCAACGAGCTGAAGCGCGAGTTCAACACCGCCATCATCATGATCACCCACGATCTGGGCGTGGTGGCCGGCATCTGCAACAAGGTGCTGGTGATGTACGCCGGGCGTACCATGGAATACGGCAGTGCGCGCGAGGTGTTCTACCAGCCGAGCCACCCGTACTCCATCGGTCTGTTGAACGCGGTGCCGCGTCTCGACGCCGAAGGCGAGGCGTTGCTGACCATTCCCGGCAACCCGCCGAACCTGCTGCGGTTGCCGAAAGGCTGCCCGTTCCAGCCGCGCTGCCCGTACGCCATGGAACAGTGCGCGAGCGCTCCGCCGTTGGAGCAATTTGGGGAAGGGCGCCTGCGCGCCTGCTTTAAACCGGTGGAGGCGTTGGTATGACAGCGGTAACTGACAAGAAAGTGCTGCTCGAAGTGGCCGATCTGAAAGTGCACTTCGACATTCATGACGACAAGCAGTGGTTCTGGCAGCCGCCGAAAACCCTGAAGGCGGTCGACGGCGTTACGCTGCGGCTGTTCGAGGGGGAAACCCTGGGCGTGGTCGGCGAATCCGGCTGCGGCAAATCCACCTTCGCGCGCGCCATCATCGGCCTGGTGAAGGCCACCAGCGGGCGCGTCGCCTGGCTGGGTAAAGATCTGCTGGGCATGAGCGACGCCGACTGGCGCAAAACCCGCAGCGATATCCAGATGATCTTCCAGGATCCGCTGGCTTCGCTCAACCCGCGCATGACCATCGGCGAAATCATCGCCGAGCCGCTGCGCACCTACTACCCGAAAATGCCGCGTCAGGAAGTGAAGGACAAGGTCAAGGCGATGATGCTGAAGGTCGGCCTGCTGCCTAATCTGATCAACCGTTATCCGCACGAGTTCTCCGGCGGCCAGTGCCAGCGTATCGGCATCGCGCGTGCGCTGATCCTCGAACCGAAGCTGGTGATCTGCGACGAGCCGGTCTCCGCGTTGGACGTGTCGATTCAGGCGCAGGTGGTGAACCTGCTGCAGCAGCTGCAGCGCGAAATGGGGCTGTCATTGATCTTTATCGCCCACGATTTGGCGGTGGTGAAGCACATTTCCGATCGCGTGCTGGTGATGTATCTGGGCCATGCGGTGGAGCTGGGCACCTATGACGAGGTGTACCACAATCCGCAGCACCCTTACACCAAGGCGCTGATGTCGGCGGTGCCGATCCCGGATCCGGACAAGGAGAAGGAAAAGCAGATCCAGCTGTTGGAAGGGGAGCTGCCTTCGCCGATCAACCCGCCGTCCGGCTGCGTGTTCCGCACCCGCTGCCCGATCGCCGGGCCGGAGTGCGCCAAGACGCGCCCGCTGCTGGAGGGCAGTTTCCGCCATGCGGTTTCGTGCCTGAAGGTCGATCCGCTGTAATGCGCCGCTAGCCGGCAACAAAAAGCCCCGCTTATTCAGCGGGGCTTTTTTTATCCGAAACGTTAGCGGTGAATCACTCTTTCCACAGAATGTGGCACAGCTTGTGGTCTTTCTCGCGGCAGATCAGCACGCGGGCGAACACGTCGTTGATCGGCTCGCCGTCGCTGTCCGCCAGACCGATCACCACTTCGGCGAAGAAGTCCGGGTTCAGGTCGTAATCCACGTGCTCGCTCCAGTCTTCGGAGGGGTCGTACAGTTCTGCGCCGCCGCGCTCTTCAAACTGCAGATTGAACAGCAGAATATCCGCCGGATCCAGATTGTCGCTGGCCAATTCGAGGAAGATGTCGTAGGCCTGTTCCAGCGTTTCGTCTTCGGTAAGGCGGTTATTCAAATCCATAAAAAAATCCTGATAACAAATGATTTGGCGCTATTAAAGCACGCTCGCCGCGGCTTTTACAGCAACGGGCTGAAAAAGTAGAACAGGCGCTCGACCAGGCGGTGCCAGAATGGCCGCTTCAGCCACTCTTTGGCGTTCAGCAGCTTGGAGCGAGCGATGTAATCTTCCTGCACGCAGGCCAGATCGCTGCCGAAGCCGTCGTCGTCGATCACCAGGGTGATTTCGAAATTCAGCCACAGGCTGCGCATATCCAGATTGACGGTGCCGACCAGGCTGAGCTGGCCGTCGACCAGCACGCTCTTGGTGTGCAGCAGGCCGCCTTCGAACTGATAGATTTTCACGCCGGCTTCCAGCAGCTCGGAGAAGAACGCCCGGCTGGCCCAGCGCACCATCATCGAATCGTTGTCGCGCGGCACGATGATGCTGACCTCGACGCCGCGCAGAGCGGCGGTGCAGATGGCGTGCAGCAGATCGTCGCTCGGCACGAAGTACGGCGTGGTCATGATCAGCTGTTCGCGCGCGGAATAAACCGCGGTCAGCAGCGCCTGGTGGATCATTTCCTCGGGGAAGCCGGGGCCGGAGGCGATCACCTGAATGGTGTGGCCGCTTTCCTGCTCGAACGGCATGATGTTGACGTCCGGCGGCGGCGGCAGAATGCGCTTGCCGGTTTCAATTTCCCAGTCGCAGGCATAGACGATGCCCATGGTGGTGGCCACCGGGCCTTCCATGCGCGCCATCAGATCGATCCATTGACCGACGCCCGCATCCTGTTTGAAATAGCGTGGATCGACCATGTTCATGCTGCCGGTATAGGCGATGTAGTTGTCGATCAGCACCACCTTGCGGTGCTGGCGCAGATCCATGCGGCGCAGGAACACGCGCAGCAGGTTGACCTTCAGCGCTTCGACCACTTCGATGCCGGCGTTGCGCATCATCGCCGGGTAGGGGCTGCGGAAAAATTGCAGGCTGCCGGCGGAGTCCAGCATCAGACGGCAGTGTACGCCGCGCCGCGCGGCGGCCATCAGCGATTCGGCCACCTGATCGACCAGGCCGCCGGGCTGCCAGATATAGAACACCATTTCGATGTTGTGGCGCGCCAGCTCGATGTCGCGGATCAGCGCTTTCAGCGTGTCGTCGGTGGTGGTGAGTAACTGAAGCTGGTTGCCCTTGACGCCGTCGATGCCCTGGCGGCGGTTGCACAGCTGGAACAGCGGTTCGGCGACTTTACTGTATTCGGTGGCGAAGATGCGGCGGCTCTCTTTCAGCTCTTTCAGCCAGCGCGCGGTCGACGGCCACATGGCCTTGGCGCGCTCGGCCCGGCGCTTGCCCAGATGCAGCTCGCCGAAAGATAAATAGGCGACGATGCCGAACAGCGGCAGAATATAGATAACCAGCAACCAGGCCATGGCAGAGGGAACCGCACGGCGTTTCATCAAAATGCGCATCGTCACGCCGGCGATCAGCAGCCAGTAGCCGAACACCATGAGCCAACTGATTACGGTATAAAATGTTGTCATAAAGGCGAAAAATCCCGTTCGCAAACCACCAATGATGAGTGTACGCACAGATCGGTCAAGGCGAAACCTTTTATCGGCGCTTATGTTACATAAATATGATGAAGTTAAGGCACTTGCCGAAACCGAAAGGGCGGCTTTTAGCGGCGCGGCGCCTGCGATGTCGCCGATAACGGTGACTTGGATCGCGGGCTGAAAGGGCTATAATGCCCGCGGTTGGCATTAGACGAACGAGTGACAGAATTATGAGACGCAGTAGAAATGAAGTGGGCCGTTGGCGAATGTTGCGGCAGAGCCAACGCCGTCGGCATCGTTGGCTGGAGCGCCAGTCGTGCAGCAATCGCCATATTATCCGGGTGCGCCGTCGCCTGGACGATCAGCATCGGCGCGCGCTGCTGTTTGCGGTATCCTGCGAGTGGTAAAACGAAAACAGTCCCGTGAGGGACTGTTTGTTATGGCGCCTGGGTTTATTTGCCGAGGTAGGCGTTGAGCATCCAGACCTGTTTTTCCTGCTCTTTGATGTAATCGCTCATCAGCGACGCGGTGCCTTCGTCGCCGGCGTCCGCCGCGACCGTCAGCAGTTCACGCTGCTGCTGCAGCAAGATTGAATACCCTTCCAACAGGCCGCGCAGCGTGCCCTTATCATCGGTCACGTTGGTGTGTTCCTTGATATCGGCGGTTTTCAGATAGTCGCTGTAAGCGTGGCGCGGCTGCGAGCCCAGCGTCAGAATGCGTTCCGCCAGCTCATCCACCTTGGTCAGCAGATCGTTGTAAGTTTCTTCGAATTTCGCGTGCAGCTCAAAGAATTGCGGGCCGGTAATATTCCAGTGATAGCCGCGCACATTCATATACAGCACCTGATAATTCGCCAACAGCGCATTTAGCGCTTCGGCGAGTTTTGCCGATTGTTTACTGTCGAGGCCGATATGGGTTTTCGCTGCTTTCTTCGCCGTTGCCATAATAATCTTCTCCTGATTATTCGTTCCAAGGGTAGACAGAATCAATTTCCATAGCTGTTACAGTAACCGGATTTATCGCAGGGTTAAACACGATAACAGGCATCATTGCCATCGCTCAAACCGATGACGATAAATCCGTCGAGCAAATTGCCGAATCAGTTTACGCAGGATCCGCAGGCGAAAAAAGCCGCTTTTATCGGTTACTTGCGCAGCGCCAGTTTTACCACGCCGGCGCCCAGCGCCATTAACAGCGCGGCGGCGATCAGCACCATGATAAACGCGCGATCAAAGGCCAAACGCGCCAACTGCGTCAGCTGCTGCGCGCGATCGGCCGCCATCCCGGCAGCCAGGCGCAACGCCTCGTCGATGCTGTCGTAGGCCAACTCGCTGACCGGCAGCTCCGCCGGCAGCGCCAGACTATGGCTATAGACCGCCGTCATCAGCCCGCCGAGTAACGTCACGCCCAGTACGCCGCCCAGCTCGTAGGAAACGTCCTCGATCGACGCCGCCATACCGGATTTCTCCTCCGGCGCGTTCAGCATGATGGCGGTGGACGCGGCGGTGATCACGCCGCCGAGACCAAAGCCCACCAACGCCAGGCTCACCAACTGCAGCGCCATGCTGCTTTGATACAACAGGGCGAGGGCGGCGATGCCGAAGGCGGTCAGGGCGAAACCGCCGAGGATGATGCTGCGTTCGCCATAGCGCGGCAACAGTAAACCGGCCATCGGCCCCGCCAGCGCCGAGGCCAGCGGGATCGGCAAAATAAACAGCGCCGCCTGCAGCGGACTGAGGCCGAGCACCAGCTGCAGGCGTTGGCTGAGCACCAGCTCGACGCCGATCAGGGCCACCATCGACAGCAGCGCCACGCCGATGCCGCCGGCGAACAGCCGGTTGCGGAACAGGGAGAAATCGATCATCGGGTGGGCGCTGCGCTGCTGGCGACGCACGAATAGCGCCAGGAACAGGATGCCGATCAGGGCCGCTGCGAGCAACGCGCTGACGTCAGGCGCCGGCTTACTCAGTTCCTTCAGCGCATAGATAGCGCCGACCAGACCGATCATGATCTGCACCGAGCCGACGATATCGGCGGGGCGCGGGTTATCGCCGCCGCAGCGGGGGATCAGTTTCCACGCCAGCGGCCAGACCAGCAACACCACCGGTACGTTGATCAGGAACACCGATCCCCACCAGAAATACTCCAGCAGCAGGCCGCCGACCACCGGGCCGATGGCCGCGCCGCCCGAGGCCACCGAGGCCCAGATGCCGATCGCCAGCGCGCGTTCGCGTTCGTCGGTAAAGACGTGGCGCACGATGGACAGCGTGGCGGGCATCATCATTGCCGCGCCAACGGCGAGGAACACCCGTGCGGCGATCAGCCATTCGGCGGTTGGCGAAAAGGCGGCGCACAGCGAAGCGACGGCAAACACCGGCAGCCCGGCGAGAAACAGCCGCTTATGGCCGACGCGATCGCTCAGCATGCCGGCGCCGGGCAGCAGCCCGGCGACCACCAGCGGGTAGGCGTTGACGATCCAGAGTTTTTGCGAGGCGCTGGCGTCCAGCGCCTGGGTTAAACGTGGCAGAGCGGTATAGAGCACCGTCATGTCGATAACAATCAGGAAAAGGGCGCTGGCGACCATCGTCAGGATCAACCAGCGGTTCTTGGCGTACATAAGTCATAATCCAGTTTACGTGGGCGACGCGAAGGCGCCGCCATTGCGGTAACCCTCCGGCGATGCCGGGTGGTATACTGGTGATAATATATATCCATACGTTCGTATTGAAAAGAAGGGTTTCTTAATGGGACGTCAACGCAGCATCGATCGCGACAAGGTTTTGGACACCGCCGAAGAGATCGTCGCCACCCAGGGCGCCGCCGGTTTGACCATCGACGCCGTCGCCAAAGCGATGGGGATCTCCAAGGGCGGGGTGCAGTATTGCTTCGGCAGCAAAGACGCCCTGATCGACGCGATGTTCGATCGCTGGGGCAGCGCCTATGAAACGCTGTTCGCGGAGATCGCCGGCGACGATCCTTCGCCGCAGACCGGTGTGCGGGCGCATATGTTGGCTACCCAAAGTTCGGATCAGACCGCCAGCGCCAAGGCCGCCGGGTTAATGGCGACGCTGATTCAAACGCCGGAGCATCTGGCGAGCACGCGTGAATGGTATCGCAGCCGCATCGCCGGGCTGGATTTGACTACCGAAGAGGGTAAGCGCGCGCGGCTGGCGTTTCTGGCCACCGAAGGCGCCTTTATGCTGCGTTATTTCGGTTTGATGGATATCGGCCAGGCGGAATGGGAAACGATGTTCGCCGATATGCAGGCGTTGATTTTAACGGGCAGCGCCTATCGCACTGATAGCTAGTAAAGCGTGCGGCGAAAGGCGTATGTTTATCGCACAAGATATTCCCTCGAAGAACTTTTTAGCCAGCCCCTCCGTGCTGGCTTTTTTTTGCCTGCGGCAAGCTTCGGAGCAAAGGCCCCCTGAGTACAGGGGGCGCCGGACATTACTTGCGCGCGTCCAACAGTTGCTGGGCATTCTCTGCGGTGACGACGGTCCACGGAATATAATAATGTTTCTGCGTGCCGCCCTCCCATTTCAGATCTTTGGCGTACTGTTTCCAGATATCCGACTGTGGTTGATAACTTTCCCCTTTCACGGCGCGCAGCGCGACGTCGATGGAACCCTGCATCTGGCCTTTGGCATCTTGCAGGATAGAGACCATTTCACCGGCCTGCACCGCATGAATCGCGTCGGAAACGCCGTCGACGCCCGCAATGGCAAAGTCTTTCACGTTCAGGCCGGCCCCTTTAATCGCTTCGATGGCGCCCAGCGCCATCTCGTCGTTCTGGCCAATCACGCCGTTGATTTTGCCCCGGTGTTTCTGCAGCCAGTTTTCCATCAGCGGCTGCGCTTCCGCGCGTGACCAGTTGGCCGTTTTACGTTCAAGCACGGTCACCTGGCCGGCGCCGCACTCGGCAATCGCTTTATCATTACCCTTGCCGCGCTGGATCTCACCGCTGCCGCCTTTCGGGCCTTCGATAATCACCACGTTCACCTTCTGGTTCTTGCAGTCGAGTTTGTCCAGTACGGCTTTGGCTTCCAGGTATCCCCCCAACTCGTCATTAGACACCACTTCAGACGTCATCGCGTCCGTGTTCAGGCGCGCGTTGGTGACCACCACCGGGATTTTGGCTTCGTTGGCATTAGTGACGATATCGATATTGGCCTCAAAATCCATCGGGTTGACGATAATGGCATCGGCGCGCGTTTGGATAGCGGTGGCGGCCTGATCGTTTTGCACCGATGCATCATAACGCCCATCGTAGAAGGTCAGCACCGCTTCGCCGCTTTTCACCGCCGGGTGCTCCTTGCCGAACCTTTCCATCAATTGCACGAACTCGGCTTTGTTGCCGTACATCAATACCGCGATTTTAACCGGGGCGGCCTGAGCCGCCGACAGGCTGCCGAACAGCATGGCAGAGGCAAACAACGCTATCTTGGTCTTATTCATGGTTTTCTCCTGGTAGAGTTGGGTCTGATGTTATTAATCGCGCTGTTGCTTACGCGATGGGTCGAGCAAGACGGCAAGAACGATCAATGCGCCTTTGATAATTTGTTGGTAATACGATTGCACGCCGAGCAGATCGAGGCCGTTATTCATCACCCCGATAATCAGCACGCCGAAGAAGGTGCCGACCAGCGTACCGACGCCGCCGGCCATGCTGGTGCCGCCGATCACCACCGCCGCGATGGCGTCCAGCTCATACCCAGCGCCGGCGTTGGTTTGCGCCGAACCGGTGCGCGCGGTGAGGATCAGGCCGGCGATGCCGGCCAGCGCGCCGCACAGCGTATACACCAGTATTTTGATGCGCGTGACGTTAATCCCCGAGGTGCGCGCGCTTTTCGGGTTGCCGCCGACGGCGTAGATGTAGCGCCCGAAGAGGGTTTTATTCAGCACGAGCCAGGCGAGGGCGAACAGCACGATGAAGATGATGACCGGCACCGGAACGCCGCCGAGGTAGCCATTGCCTAACCAGCGGAAATCGCTGTTCAATTGCGAAACCGGATTGCCGTTGGTGGTCAACATGGTTAACCCGCGCGCCGCGGAGAGCATGCCCATGGTGACGATAAACGGCTGCAGCCGGTAGCGAGCCAACACGGTGCCGTTCACCAGGCCGCAGACGATCCCGATGCCCAGCGCCACGATCAGCGGCGCCATAACGGCGGTCGCGGTATCGCCGATAGCCAATCCGCTGTTGTTGGTGGCGAAGCGGGCGGCGACGATGCCGCTTAACGCCAGCACCGAGCCGACGGAGAGATCGACGCCTGCCGTGATGATGACGAAGGTCATGCCTATCGCCAGAATGCCGTTGATCGAGACCTGGCGCAGTACGATCAGGGTGTTTTCATTGCTGAGAAAATAATTGCTGCTCCAGGCCCCCTGGGCGACCTGATATTCGCCAATCAGCGCCACGATCAGGCACAGCGCGAAGAAGGCGATGATAATGCCGTATTTGTGCATACGGCGCTTATTGCGGGTGAAAAATGACATTCCTGGTGATAAGGAGTGGGCGCTGCTCATTTGTTTTTCTCTCTCTGTTAAACCGCAAGTTTCATCAGTGCTGCCTGAGTCGCATCGGCTGCCGAAAGCTCGCCGGCCAACTGCCCGTCACGAAACACCAGGATGCGATCGCTCATGCCGATAATTTCCGAAAGCTCGGAGGAAACCATGATGATCCCTTTGTTTTGCAAGGCGAACTCCGACATAAATCGATAGATCTCTTTCTTGGCGCCGACGTCGATACCGCGCGTCGGTTCGTCGAGCAGCAAAACCTCCGGATCCAGCAGCGCCCAGCGGCCCAGCACCACTTTTTGCTGGTTGCCGCCGCTCAGGTTGCCCACGGGCTGTTCGCCATCGTGGGTTTTAACGTTAAAGCGCTGGATCATGTCGCGGGTTCGCGCCTGCTCCCGTTTCTCGCTGACGAACCCCATTCGGCTGATGCCGGCAAAAGAGGCGATATTGATGTTTTCACTGACGGAACGGCACAGCACCAGGCCGGTTTCCTTGCGATCTTCCGTCACGTAGGCAATGCCGCTATCGATGGCGTCTCGCGGGGAATGGCGGTTCAGCGTCTTGTCGCCCAAGCGAATCGTGCCGGCGTCGGCATGCTGAATGCCGAAGATAAGATCGAGAAACTCGCTGCGGCCCGATCCCACCAGGCCGTAGATGCCCAGGATCTCACCGTGCTTCAGTTGCAGGCTGATATCCTTTATCTTGCTGCGCCAACACAGGCCGTTGACCTCCAGCAAGACCTCTTCGCCGGGTTGATTGAACTTGGCGAACTCGCTGTCGTACTCGCCGCCGATAATGTGTTCGATCAACTGCTCACGGGTAATGTCGGCGATATAGCCTTCATGGATATAGGCGCCGTCGCGGAAAATGGTGTAGCTGTCCGCAATTTGAAATATCTCTGACAAACGGTGAGAGACGTAAATAATGCCTTTACCTTTCGCCGCCAATTGCTGAAGCGTCTGAAAGATTTTTTGCGCATCCTCCTCGCCAATCGCCGAGGTGGGTTCATCCATGATGATGATGTCGGCATTGGCATGTGACAGCGCTTTGGCTATCTCGACCAGCTGCTGCTGGGCGACGCTCAGGTTGCGCATTTTCTCTCGGGCGTCGATCTTGAAATCGAGTTCCTCGAGCAGGCTGGTGGTGCGTTGATTGAGCGTGGCGAAATCGACGAACCCCAGGCGTCTCGGCTCACGGCCCAGCCAAATGTTTTCGGCCACCGTCAGATCCGGGATCGCGCTCAGTTCCTGCTGCACGATGGCGATGCCGGCGTTGAGGGCTTCCCGGGGATGATGAAATTCACAGCGTTGGCCATTGATAAAAATGTCGCCGCCATCGGGTTGAATAAAGCCCATCAGAATGCTGAGAAAGGTGGATTTACCCGCGCCGTTGCCGCCGCACAGGGCATGGATGGAACCACGCCGCAGGCAAAACTCCGCATTCTTGAGCGCCACGACCGGGCCAAAGGCTTTCCTGACGCCGCTGACTTCCAGCAGGTAGGCAGGGGCTTGCGTATGGGGATCTCGCGTCACGATTGAACCTCCGGGTATGTCCGCTGCAAACGCTGCAGGTACCGTTGATAAAGCGTCTCGTATTGCGTTTGCCTGTCGACGTTTGGCGTCGTGCGCGTGGCTTCATCCAGGGAAACGAAGCGTTGGCACAGTTCAGCCAAGAGCCCGGCGGCGTTCTGGTGCGGGCGATCGGCCAACGACGTCGCCCACATCGCTTGAATGGCGCCGCCCAGCGCGGCGGTCTCTTTGACGTTCAGGCAGACCACCGGGCACCCCATCACGTCCGCGACGATTTGTCGCCAGGTGGCGCTGCGGGCGCCGCCGCCGGTGAGGCGGATCTCGCGCGTTTCGATGCCCTGGCGACGAAAGAGCTCGATGCCATAGCGCAGGCCGTAGGTGGCGCTTTCAACCACCGCCAGGCAGAGATTGGCGCGAGTAAAATTGTCGCTATCGAGGTTATGCAGGCTGGCGCGCGCGTGGGGCAGCGGGGGAACGCGTTCGCCGTTGAAGAACGGCAGCATCTCGACGCCGCCGGCACCCGGCGCCGCCTGCGCCAATAAGCGGTTAAAGCCGTCAAGATCTTCGTCCAGCAGCGTCTGCATGGCCGTGGTGGCCGAGGTGACATTCATGGTGCATATCAAGGGCAGCCACCCGTTGGTGCTGGAGCAGAAACCGGCAATCATGTCGGATTCCGCCACGACGGGCGCGGCGGACCAGGCGAATAGCGTGCCGGAGGTGCCCAGGCTTAGGGTAACGGTGCCGGCCTCGATGTTGCCGGAACCAATGGCCGCCATCATGTTGTCGCCGCCGCCGGTCGAGACCCGAACTGCCGGGCCAAGGCCGAGCTTTTCCGCCGCGAAGGGGCGCACCGTGCCGATGCAGCATTCCGCGCTTTTGAGCGGCGGCAGGGCATGCCATAAACGGCCGCTGTCATCGATAAGATTGACGGCGGCTTGACTCCAGCTACGGGCGCGCACATCGAACAGCCCGGTGCCGGAAGCATCGCCATATTCCGCTACACGCTCCCCGGTCAGCCAGAAGTTCAAATAATCATGCGGCAGCAGCACGGTGTGCAGTTTTGCCCAGAGCGCCGGATGGTGCGTCTTGAACCAAAGGATTTTTGACGCGGTATAACCGGTGGCGACCCGCAGGCCGAGCTTGTCCAGCGAGCCCTTGGCGCCGCCGAGCCGCTGCAGCAGCAGTTCGTTTTCCTCCGCGGTTTCGGTATCGCACCACAGCTTGACGCTGTGCAGCACGTTGCCGTCTGCGTCCAGCGGCACAAATCCATGCTGTTGGCCCGAGACCCCCAGAGCGTTAATTTCCCCGGCATCAATACCGGCGTTAGTCACGGCTTGGTGAAACGCGGTGACCAACGCCTCAATCCACCAGTCGGCCTCTTGTTCGCGCCGGCCATTGGCTTGGCTGATGAGGCGGTGAGGGGCGCTGCCCTCACCGAGGATCACGCCCTGTGTGCTGTCGACAATCACGACTTTCGTGCCTTGCGTACCGCAGTCTATGCCAGCATAGAGCGCCATAGGATCACTCCATTTCCAGCATGATTTTGATGTCCGAGGCATGTCCCGCCGCCGCGCGCTCGAAGGCGGCCACGCTGTCGGAGAATTTGTAGGTTTGGCTTATCAACGGTTGGACGCGCAATTTGCCGCTGCTCAACAGCCGCAGCGTACGCGGATACATGTTGGCGTAGCGGAAAATGGTCTTGAAGGTGATTTCCTTGGCCTGCGCGGCGACGATATCCATCGGCGCGGCGTCGATCGGCATGCCGACCAGCACGGCGGTTGCCCCTGGCGCCGCATGTTCGGCCAGCGTAGCGATAGCCGGTTTTGCGCCGCTGCATTCAAACACGATATCGGCGCCATTGCCGCTGGTGAGCGTAGCCACTTTACCCGCCAGGTCGCCGGTTTTGATATTGACGGCGTGCAGCCCTTCATAGCTGGCCGCCACGGCGAGTTTCTCGTCAAACAGGTCGCAGATAATGACGTCCGAGCAGCCACCCGCCAGCGCCGCGAGGGCGGTGACCACGCCGATCGGCCCAGCGCCGATCACCAGCGCGATATCGCCGGGTTTGATCCCGGCTTTGGTGGCCGCTTGCATGCCGATGGCCAGGGGTTCAACCATGGCGCCTTCAGCGAAACTGACGTTGTCCGGCAGTTTGAACGTGAATGCGGCGGGGTGGATGACGGTTTCGCGCAAACAGCCGTGCACCGGCGGCGTCGCCCAGAAGCGAACGGCAGGGTCCAGGTTGTAAATCCCGGCGCGCGTCTGCGCCGAGTTGAGGTCGGGAATGCCGGGCTCCATGCAAACGCGATCGCCGACGCTGAGGTGAGTGACGTTTTCACCTGTCGCGAGCACCACGCCGGCGGCCTCATGGCCGAGCACCATCGGGGCTTTGACCACAAACGGGCCAATGCGGCCATGCTGGTAATAGTGCACATCGCTGCCGCAGATGCCCACGGAATGAATTTTTATCTTTACATCGTCGGGCCCCAGCGTTTCGGCCAGTTGGACGTCCTCGATAGCGATTTCCCCCGCTTTGGCCAGCACTAATGCTTTCATATTGCCTCCTGGTGAATCATTTTTATGGTAACGGTATCATTTCGATGCGGCGATAGTGAGCTAATGCGGGTGGTTAAACTGTGATCAATGTTGGAATTACTCGACGAGAGTTAATTTTGCTGGCGAGTTGTTATTCAATATAGCGACGGTGGTCACAAAATCGGCGTGGCAATGACGGTTTTAATATCGGCCTGTTGATATCGATACCGTTACTTTGCCGGGGGAATGATGAACAAACAACAAAGCGCCAGAGCCGCTACGCTGGAGTATTTGCGCCAGGCGGACATTATCTTGACCGAAGAAGAACAGCAACGCATTGAAATTGCGACGTTTGGTCTGGCCGACTATCCCGCGTCCGGGTTGCAGCTGCTGACCTACGTCAACTCACCTCGGTATTGCGCGAAAGAGCTGGTGCTGTTTCCTGGGCAGACTTGCCCGGAACATTTACACCCTCCCTTTGCCGGCACGCCCGGCAAGCAAGAGACGTTCCGTTGCCGTTGGGGAGAGGTGTTTTTGTTTGTCGATGATGAAAATCTGACGCCCAACGATCGCGGCGGCCAACCGGTATGCCGGGTGCCGGAGGGCGCGGAGCAGTGGTATACCTGTCATCGCTATATCCTCTTGCGGCCGGGGGAACAATACACCATTGCGCCCAATACCCGTCACTGGTTTCAGGCGGGGAAGCAGGGCGCGGTGGTGTCTGAGTTCTCTTCCGAGAGCCGTGACGAGCTGGATATTTTTACCGATCCGCGAATTAACCGTCTTGCCGGCGTAAACCATTAGCGCCAAGAACAAAGTTCTGTCATGATGCCGGGAATGATACAAAATGATACCTTCAAGCTAAGGAGCTGCATTTGGCCGTGGGTCGAGGACGGAAAGCGACGCTGGCTAGCGTCGCCGCACAGGCGAACGTCAGCAAAATAACCGCTTCGCGGGCATTTTCACAGCCGGACAAGGTCCATCCGGAAACGTTGAGGAGAATTCGGGAGACCGCCGCCGAACTCGGTTACGTGGTCAATGCCGCGGCGCGCAATCTGCGGGCGAAAAGCAGCAGAACCATTGGCATCGTCAACCCCGACATGGCCAACCCATTCTTTGGCGGCCTGACGCGTCTGATGACGCTTGAAGCGCAAAATATGGGGTACGACACGCTGGTGTTCGACTCCTATGAGTCTCAGGAAAGCGAAGACAGGATCATCGACAAACTCATTGGCTACAACGTCGATGCGATTATTCTCTCGGTCATTTCCAACGATCATCTGTACCGGCCTTCCTACCTCAAACGTCTGGAAACGCTCAATATACCGGTGGTGTTGATCGATCGGGAATTGGAAAGTCACCACTGCAGCGGGGTGTATATTGATAATCTGGATTGCGGCCTTCAGGCGGGGCGTTGGCTTCTGGAACAGCAGGCGCAGCGGGTGGTGGTGATCTCCGGGCCGGAGAATTCCAACGTTGCGCGTGACAGGGTCACTGGCTTGCAGGCGGCATTGCAAGGGAAGGTGGCTTCGCTCGACGTGCGGTATGCCGATTTCTTTATGGATGTCGCCTGGCAAGAGACGAGCCGCTGGCTGGCCAATAACCCCGCCCCCGATTTTTTCGTCGGCTGCAATAACCAGATCTCGCTGGGCATCATCAAGGCCTGTATCGAACATCGGTTGCCGTTGATGCAGGATGTGTCGCTGTTCAGCATTGATGAGGTTTCACATGCCGAGATCTACGGTTTCCATTTCCCCTGCGTGTCACACGACTTGCAAGAGATCGCCTGGCAAGCGTTGAATCTGGCGATCCGCCGTATTGCCGATCCCGAGATAAAGCCGGGCAAGGTGGTGGTGCGGGGAAAACTCGTTATATAACCGCAGGCGCAGCTTTATAAGGAGGCCTTGGCTCGCGCGCTCCGTGCGTCAGTTTGCCTCCAGCCCAAACAGCGTCGCCGCATTGCGATCCAAAATGGCGCTCGCTTCTTCCTCCGGCAATCCGGCACGCCGGATGTAGTCCACCGTGGTTTGAAACAGCTCGCCCGGCTGGAACGGAAAATCGGTGCCGAGCAGCAGCCGCTCGGTGCCGAATGTCGCTGCTGCCGCTTGCAACGCAGGCACCTGATCGTGTCCTACCGTGTCGTACCACATGCGCAGGGCGGCTCGGCTCGGGGGTTCCGGCGTATCCGGCGCTTCCCACGCGACGGTTTGGTCGAGGCGTTCCAGCGTCATTGGCAGCAGGCCGCCCAGATGCGGAACGATGACTTTCATCTCCGGAAAGCGTAGAGGGATGCCGTTGAGGATAAAGTGCATGGCGGCGACCGTGTCTTCGATCGGCGCACCGATCGACCAGGTCAAGGCGTAATCGGCGATCAGCGGCGAGTGCGCGCCGCGGCCGGTGGGATGAATGGCCAGCACGCTGCGGCGACGGTTGAGTTCCTGATAGAGCGGCTCGAACAGCGGGTTGGCGATAGAGAGCCCGAGCACCGAGGTGGTGATGCAGGCGCCCAGCATGCCGAGCTGGGTCAAGGCTCTGTCCAGCTCGCGTAACGCAGCGTCGATGTGCGGCAGCGGCAAGGAAGCGATGGCCCGGAAGCGGGTGGGATAACGCGCTGCCAGCTCCGCATATTCATCGTTGATCCGGCGCGCGGCATCAGCGGCCGCCTGTTCGTCTTCCAGGTGCGGCGACAGCGGCGTCGCCGACAAGATTTGCATGTCGATGCCGGCGCTGTCCAGTAGGGCGAAGCGGGCTGCCAGCTCGCGCTCGCTGCGGCCGGCACCCAATTGCCGATAGGCGGCGACTTCGTGCAGGCCATGAGATTGCAAAAGATCCAGATACTCTGTGCTCCACAGGTGAGCGTGAACATCGAGTCGCATCGGTCGATCTCCTGGAGTACGCGGCGATGCCGCGGGTTCAGGAGAGTATAGGCAGGCGGCGCTACAGCGCCCGAAGGGAAGGCATTTTTTCTACCGACGGGGGCGGACGAGAGCACACATTGATCCGGGAACGGTACGCCGCTCCCGGTCAGGTAATGAGGTCAGAATGCCTGTTTAAACGGCTTCACCGTCACGTCGGCGTAGACGCCGGCGGCGACGTACGGATCCTGCTGCGCCCAGGCCTGGGCTTCCGCCAGTGAGGCGAACTCGGCGATCACCGTTGAACCGGTGAAGCCGGCGGCGCCGGGATCGTTGCTGTCGATGGCCGGGTTGGGGCCGGCGACCACCAGACGGCCGGCGTCACGCAGCGCCTGCAGGCGCGCCAGATGTGCCGGGCGCACCGCCAGACGGTTTTCCAGTGAGTGGGGAACGTCTTGCGCGTAGATCAGATAAAGCATATTTCACCTGTAAAATCATGGCTATAAAACGGTGCTACCAAGGTAGCGCAAAAGGCGCGGCAGGGGAACGGCGCGCGGTGAATTTATGGGGGGGATTGGCGCTTATGCCTTGAAGCCGCTACTTTTTATTCGTATAGTGCGGCGCGCTTAAACAGATATGCCATTGAGGTGAGGACATGACGGAACTGGTAAGGGAAAAACTCGATTTGCCTGCGGGCAAAAGCAAACTGCTGCTGCATTCTTGCTGTGCGCCCTGTTCCGGCGAGGTGATGGAAGCGATCCAGGCGTCCGGCATCGAGTACGCTATTTTCTTCTATAACCCCAACATTCACCCGCAAAAAGAGTATTTGCTGCGTAAGGAAGAGAACATCCGTTTCGCCGAAAAGCACGGGGTGCCGATCATCGATGCCGATTATGACACCGACAACTGGTTCGAACGCGCCAAGGGCATGGAACATGAGCCGGAGCGCGGCATTCGCTGCACCATGTGCTTCGACATGCGTTTTGAGCGCACGGCGCTGTATGCGCATGAGCACGGTTACGACACCATCTCCAGCTCGCTCGGCATCTCGCGCTGGAAGAACATGCAGCAGATTACCGACTGCGGCATTCGGGCGGCGGAAAAGTATCCCGATCTGGTGTATTGGGATTACAACTGGCGCAAGAAGGGCGGCGCGGCCCGCATGATAGAGATCAGCAAGCGCGAACGCTTCTATCAGCAGGAATACTGCGGCTGCGTCTATTCGCTGCGCGACACCAACCTGCATCGCAAAGCGCAAGGGCGGCCGCTGATCAAACTGGGCGTGCTCTACTATGGTGATGAAGAATAACGCTTAATTACCGCAATCCACCCGCTACGGCGGGTTTTTTATTTTTTAGCGCCGTCTGAACGTTAACGAAGCGTGTTGATTCGGCGGTAAAAAAGCAACGTTCAGGTTAATATCCTTATGAGTTTGCTGGTTTTCGCCGCGGAGACTGACGATTAAAGCGATAGTTTGCCTTTCGTTATTGAATATGATTGCTATTTGCATTTAAACTTGGCGAACCAGAGGAAACAGAATCATTATGCCGCTAAAAAAGATGTTCCTTAATCGCCGTATATCCGTGCCTTTCGTCCTGTCCGTAGGCCTGCACAGCGCCCTGGTGGCGGGACTGCTTTACGCTTCGGTAAAAGAAGTGGTTGAGCTGCCAAAGCCTGAAGAGGCGCCGATCAGCGTCATGATGGTCAACACCGCCGCGATGGCTGAACCGCCGCCGCCTGCTCCGGCAGAACCGGAGCCGCCGCAGGTGGAACCTGAGCCGGAACCTGAACCAGAACCTATTGTGGAGCCGCCGCCGAAGGCGATTGTAAAACCGGAGCCGGTCAAGCCGAAACCGAAGCCCAAGCCAAAGCCGAAGGTAGAAAAACCGGTGAAACCGGAGCCGAAGAAGGTCGAGCCGCGCGAGCCTTCGCCGTTCAATAACGACTCGCCGGCTAAACCGATCGAAAAAGCGCCGGTGAAACAAGCGCCCGCCGCGCCGGTACAGGGCAACTCGCGCGAGGTCGGGCCAAAACCGATCAGCCGTGCGGAACCGATTTATCCGCCGCGCGCCAGAGCCTTGCAGATCGAAGGCAACGTGCGGGTGCAGTTCGATGTCGACAGCGATGGCCGCGTGACCAACGTGCGCATCTTGTCGGCTGAGCCGCGCAACATGTTCGAGCGTGAAGTGAAACAGGCGCTGCGCAAATGGCGGTATCAAGCCAAAGAAGCGAAGGATCTTATCGTCAATATTCGTTTCAAGCTGAACGGCACCACCGAAATGAACTGATTTCGGTTTGCGCCAAGAAAAAAAGGGTCGCCTCGGCGACCCTTTTTGCATTTGCGGCGCAGCCGCAGGCTTACTCTTCGAAGCCGACGCGGAAATTCATTTTACCCTCAGGCAGCGCGCGCGAGTTGCCTTCCGCATCGACCGCCACGTAGGTGAACACCGCTTCGGTCGCCCGGTAGCGCTGGCCGATTGGGGCGGAGGAGACTTTCTTTACCCACACTTCGATATTGATGGTGATCGAGCTGCGCCCGGTGCGGATGCAGTGCGCATAGCAGCAAACCACGTCGCCTACCGCCACCGGTTTCAGGAAGGTCATGCCGTCTACGCGTACCGTCACTACGCGCCCCTCGGCGATCTCTTTTGCCTGGATGGCGCCGCCGATGTCCATTTGCGACATCAGCCAGCCGCCGAAAATATCGCCGTTGGCATTGGTATCGGCCGGCATCGCCAGCGTGCGCAGCACCAGCTCGCCGCTGGGTAAAGGTCGTTGTTGTGTCATAGCAGTCTGCTTTTAAAAGGAGGGAATCACATCATACTGCCCGCGGCAAGCGCCGCAGGCATTAACAAATTTGTAACTATTTTTTCTGTTCTGCCGGCATGTGCCGGTAAATATAGATGCCGCTGAGCAGGGTGAATACCAGCGTCAGCACCGTCAGGCCAAAGACTTTGAAATTGACCCAGACGCTTTGCGGCAGCCAGAAGGCGACATAGATGTTCGCCAGGCCGCAGGCCAGGAAGAAGAGGGCCCAGGCCAGGTTGAGGTTGCTCCACACTTTGTCCGGCAGCGTCAGCTCTTTGCCCAGCATGCGCTGAACCAGCGGCTTTTTGAGCACCCACTGGCTGATCAGCAGCGCCAGCGCGAACAGCGCGTAAATCACCGTCACTTTCCACTTGATGAATAAATCGTTGTGGAACACCAGCGTCAGGGTGCCGAACACCAGCACCATCAGGAAGGTGATCAGCGTCATCTTCTCGACCTTGCGGTATTTCACCCAGGTGAACACCAGCGCCAGCGCGGTGGCGACGATCAATGCGCCGGAAGCGACGTAAATGTCGTACAGCTTGTAAAAAGCGAAAAAGACAATTAACGGGAGGAAATCAAGAAACTGCTTCATAAATCAATCCATCATCTGTTCATCGGCCGACTATACCGGATTCGGCGAGTTCTGTGTACCGCCGGGCGCTGCCGATTATCGGCGTTTGGCCGGCGGATTTCTGCCGCGAAAGCAGGAATTTGCATAAACTTACGCAAGAAAGCACGGGCGCATTGCCAGCGCTGGCCGCAGATCGCATAGTAAGTGCCATAATAACCAGATAATTTACCGCGGAAAACAGCATGCAGTGGAAATCTCTCCAGGCCCTGACGCCTGGTTTGACGCATTTATTGGGCTATCAACGCAGTTGGCTCAAACCGGATATGCGCGCCGGTCTTTCCGTCGCCGCCGTCGCCTTGCCGGTGGCCATCGCCTATGCCGAACTGGCCGGGGTTAGCCCGGTGGTGGGGCTTTATTCCTGTATTTTGCCGATGGTGGCCTATGCGCTGTTCGGTTCGTCACGCCAGCTGATCGTCGGGCCCGATGCCGCCACCTGTGCGGTGATCGCCGCGGTGGTGACGCCGCTGGCGGCGGGCAATATGGAACGCCATTGGCAGTTGACCATCATGATGACCGCGATGATGGGCGGCTGGTGTCTGTTGGCCAGCCGGTTCAAGCTGGGGGCGCTGGCGGATCTGCTGTCGCGGCCGATCCTCAGCGGGCTGCTGAACGGCGTGGCGCTGACCATCATCGTCGATCAGATCGGCAAGGTGTTGGGGTTCACGGTGCGCCCGGCGCAGCTGATCGAGCGCATCTACGCGCTGCCGGCCAACCTGTTGCACAGCGACTGGCTGACGATGGCGGTGTCCTTGCTGACGCTGGTGACACTGCTCGGATTTAAAAAATGGCGGCCTAACTGGCCGGCGCCGCTGTTCGCCATCGTGCTGGCGGCGTTCGTCACCTGGGCGGGCGGATTGCAGCAGTATGGCGTGGTGACGGTGGGTGGTTTCAGCGGCGTGTTGCCGATCGTCCAGTGGCCGGACTTTCAGCCCGGGCTGCTGCGCGACATGGTGATCCCGGCGGTCAACCTGGCGGTCGTGAGCTTTGTCAGCATGATGCTGACCGCCCGCAGTTTCGCGGCCAAAAACGGCTATGAGGTCAACGCTGACGCTGAGTTTCGCGCGCTGGGGATGGTGAATATCGTCTCCGCATTGTCGCAAGGCTTCGCCATCAGCGGGGCGGATTCGCGCACCGCGGTGAATGACGCCAACGGCGGCAAGAGCCAGCTCGTGTCGATCATCGCCGCCGCGGTGATCGCTTTCGTCTTGCTGTTCCTGATGGCGCCGCTGCAGTTTATTCCGGTGGCGGGATTGGGCGTGGTGCTGATGTATGCGGCCTGGTCGCTGCTGGATTTTCGCGGCATCTGGATCTTGCGCCGCCGCAACGCACAGGCTTTCCGCCTGGCGATATTTACCTTCCTCAGCGTCTTGTTGGTCGGGGTGATCAGCGGCATTGGGCTGGCGGTATTGCTGGGGCTGATGCAGTTTCTGCACACCGTCTTTCGGCCGACGGAACAGCTGCTGGGCGTTAACGACGAAGGCATGATCCATTCCATGGGCAACAACAATGGGGTGAAGGCGGTGCCCGGCGTCATGATGTATCGCTTCAATTCGCCGCTGACCTACTTCAACGTGGCCTACTTCAAACGCCGCATTCTCAATTTGGTCGACAGTACGCCATTCCAGCCGCGCTGGGTGGTGGTGGACGCGGTGGCCAGCTTTACCCATGCCGATATCAGCGTGCTGGCGGCCATCGACGAACTGAAACGCGATCTGTTGCAGCGTAACGTCAAACTGGTGCTGGCCGGGCGCCGCACTGAACTGACGCGCTGGTTCCGCATCAATCGGTTGGGGCGGGACAAGGAGCTGATTTTGGTGCCGGATCTGTATCTGGCGCTGAAGCTGATTCAGAGTAAGGAACAGGCGGAAGCCGCCGCGGTGGGGTAAACAAAAAGGGGCGCGCCGAAGCGTGCCCCTGGGCATTTGTTGCGCCGGCGTTAGCCGCGCAGCAGCATATACAAACGGAACAGATAGATCAGCAGCAGGGCGGAGACCAGGTTGCTTAACGCGGTCAGCACGACGCTGGCCACGTTCGGCGTCAGCACTGACAGATGGCTCACTAAAAACAGCACCAGCAGCTTGGCCGCCAACCACAGCATCATCGCCGGCACAATCACGCGCGCATTGGCGAAGGCCAATTTGCTGCTCAGCTTGAGCGAAGCGAAGACGCCTTTCTTGTCGACGGAGGCGATCACCGGCGCCAACGCGAAGGCGATAGCCATGATCACGCCCGGCACCACGAACAGCGTCAGGCCGAGCTGGATCAGCAAGGTGCAGATAAACAGCAGCAGCAGCAGGCGCGGCAGATCGGGCGCCGAGGCGCCGAGCGCGCGCAGGGCGCTGGTGCGTTGCCCCTGAGACACCAGACGGATCAACGTCAGCATCCCGCCGACCAGCAGCACGTTGCCGACCAGCGCGGAGAACGTGGCGGCGGCCGACACTTTCAGCAACACCATCTGCTGTTCCGGCGTCATCTGCTGGATCACGTCCTGAATGCCCATGCCGGTCGACGACGCGAAATCGCTGGTGGAGGCGGCCAGCGTCGCCAACTGTTCGGCATCGGGGCTGAAAGCTTGGTTCAGCAGCACCGAGATAAACGCCGTCAACAGCGCCAGCATCAGGATGCTGGCCAGTTGATTGCGTAAAAAGTTAAAACTGTCACGGTACAAAGCGTTGGCCGTGATAGGCATGCAGACTCCTTGGCGTCGAGAAAACAGAGATAAATCAGTGGGTGATTGTACCCTGTTCCACGCCGCTGTGGCACCCCGCGAATTGCACTACGTCTATTTCTTCAACGATCGTCGTCTCAGGCAACGACAGCGGCAAGGACACCGGCAAGGGGGGCAGGCCGTAGCGTTCGCGAGCGCGATCGCAGGCTTCGTTGCGCAGGCCGTTTTCACCGGACTGATCGAACTCTCTGCACGGGCTGGGCCGATTAAGATAAATCGAGCACGACACGGCTTTGCCAATCTCGCCGTCCAGCGCGGTGCAGCGCGGAGACTTGCTGTTGGTCCCCTGCATGCAGCGCAGGAACGGGGTCAGAGGCTCCGTCAGGGAAAGGGGAACGGTGCCGCCGCCGTCTTCGGCTTCGGCCCAATAGAATGACACTCGAAAATAACCGCAGCATGCGCCGCAGCTGACACAGGGATTAAGGATTTCGCTCATCTTGATTGCCCGCCGACTCCTCACGGCACCAACCAAAACCAACACGGAAGATGAAATTACCTCAGCCACATTTTTTTCCGCAACTGAAATTTGAACATGTAGATAATTTGCAACAAAATCGTTTTTTTGATGCAGATCAATCCTTGATTTATTAAGCGGTTAGGTAACCTTGTTTTTGGTGGGATTTTAAAATTTTACACATAAGATGTGATCTCGATGGGATCACAAATACCCGAAAGTAGGTATATTCCCCCTCGAGAGATTAACCACACAAATGGAATGGATAATGAAAAAGACAACTCTGGTGGTATTGGCGACGATGATGGCGCCTATGTTGGCAAGTGCGCATCAGGCCGGTGATTTCCTGTTCCGTGCGGGCACCGCGACGGTGCGTCCAAATGCGGGCTCGGACAACGTATTGGGTTTGGGATCGCTGGATGCGAAAAACAATACCCAGCTCGGTTTGACCTTCGGTTATATGGTGACGGACAACATCGGCGTTGAGTTGTTGGCCGCGACACCGTTCCGCCACAAGGTTACCCTGGGCGGCACCGATCTGGCGACCGTTCATCAACTGCCGCCTACGCTGATGGCGCAATACTACTTCGGCGACAAGCAGGACAAACTGCGTCCTTATCTGGGCGTCGGCGTTAACTACACCACTTTCTTCGACGAGAAGTTCAACGACTATGGCAAAAGCGCCGGGTTGAGCAACCTCGATCTGAAAGATTCCTGGGGCGTGGCGGCGCAGGCCGGTCTGGATTACAACCTGGATGAGCACTGGATGCTGAACATGTCGGTGTGGTGGATGAACATCGAAACCAAAACGCGTTTCAACGACGCGAGCGGTGGGCACCACAGCTTCGATACGCGATTGGATCCATGGGTGTTTATGTTTGGGGCGGGTTATCGCTTCTGATGAAGGCCGCAAACAGGGAGGCATTGCGCCTCCCTGTGTCGGTATTATTTAACCTGCATGACGTTCTCAACAGATTTCACGCCGGCCACGCCGCGTGTGACCTGCACCGCACGGTTGGCGTCATCGCTTGACGTCACGAAGCCGCTCAACTGCACGCGTCCTTTAAAGGTTTCCACGCTGATTTCGCGCGACTTGATGTTTTTATCCGCCAGCAGCGCCGATTTCACTTTGGTGGTGACCACGGTGTCATCGATATAACCGCCTGTTCCCTCTGATTTCGCCGTCGGTGCGCAAGCGCTCACCGCGACCGCCACAACGGCTGCCATGCACAAGGCCGAAAGGGTTTTAAACAGCTTCATAAATTACTCTCCATGCAATGTTATGGTTGAAATTCGATGCGGTTTTTCGCCGCAGCGAGCGCATTCCCCAAATCAAACGAAGAAATGCATAGCGAACAATGTTTATTGTGAGACAAGACGCGGGTTTGTTCAAATTTTTGCTGTAAATAAATAGAACAAACTTTGAGGGGAAACAAGCTGTTAAAGCGAGCGCCGGCAAGGCGCTCGCCGAAGGGGATCACGCGCGGGTCGCGTGCTTCATCGCGCTGACGAAGGCCGCCAGCTTGGTGAGCATTTCCGCCGGGTTGGCATGGTGCCGTTCGATGATTTTGACGATTGCCGATCCGGAGATGGCGCCGGCGGCGCCGGCCTGCAGCGCAGCCTTCACCTGCTCGGGCTCGGAGATGCCGAAGCCCTGCAGCGGCGGCGCGGCGTGATACTCGCGCAGTTTGTTCACCAGGTGATGCAGCGGCAACTGCGCCCGGCTTTCGGTGCCGGTGACACCGGAACGCGACAGCAGGTAGGTGTAGCCGCGACCGTGCGACGCGATTTCACGCAGCAGATCGTCATCGGCGTTCGGCGGGCAAATGAAGATGGGCGCGATACCGTGGCGCACGGCCGCGGCGCGGAACGGCGCCGATTCTTCAAACGGCACGTCGGCGACCAACACTGAATCCACGCCCACTTCCGCACAGCGTTGGTAAAAAGCATCGATGCCTTTATGGAACACCAAATTGGCGTACATCAGCAGGCCGATGGGAATGGTCGGGTGCTTCTGACGAATGGCCGCCAGCAGCTCGAAACACTGGGTCGGCGTAACGCCGGCGGCGAAGGCACGCAGCGTCGCGCTCTGGATGGTTGGGCCATCCGCCAGCGGGTCGGAGAAGGGGATACCCAGCTCCAGCGCGTCTGCGCCAGCTTCGATCAGGGTGTCGATAATCTGCAGCGACAGCGCCGGATTAGGATCGCCCAGCGTCACGAACGGGACGAAGGCGCCTTCCTTGCTGCTTTCCAGACGCGTGAACAGTTGCTGATAACGTTCCATCAGATTTCTCCCCGTGCTTTCAAAATGTCGTGAACGGTAAATATGTCTTTGTCGCCGCGGCCGGACAGGTTGACCACCAGGATTTGCTCTTTTTGCGGCGTTTCACGGATCATTTTCAGCGCGTGCGCCAGGGCGTGTGAAGATTCCAGTGCAGGGATGATGCCTTCATGGCGCGACAGCGCTTTGAACGCCTCCAACGCTTCGTCGTCGGTGATCGACACGTATTCGGCGCGGCCGGTGCTGTTCAGGTAGGCGTGTTGCGGCCCGACGGACGGGAAGTCCAGCCCGGCGGAGATTGAATAGGATTCTTCAATCTGGCCTTCGGCGGTCTGCATCATCGGCGCCTTCATGCCGAAATAGATGCCGACGTGGCCATGCTTGAGCGGCGCGCCGTGCTGACCGGTTTCGATGCCCAGACCGGCGGGTTCCACGCCGATCAGCCCAACGTCGGCGTCATCGATAAAATCGGCGAACATGCCGATGGCGTTGGAGCCGCCGCCGACGCAGGCGATGACCGCATCCGGCAGGCGGCCTTCGCGCTCCAGCACCTGCGCTTTGGTCTCTTCGCCGATCATGCGCTGGAATTCACGCACGATGGTGGGGTACGGGTGCGGGCCGGCCGCGGTGCCGAGCATATAGTGCGCGGTTTCATAGCTGCCGGACCAGTCGCGCAACGCTTCGTTGCAGGCGTCTTTCAGGGTGGCGGAGCCGCTGTGCACCGGGATCACTTCCGCGCCCATCAGCCGCATGCGGAACACGTTCGGCGACTGACGCTCAACGTCTTTGGCGCCCATATAGATACGGCATTTCAGGCCGAGCAGCGCGCAGGCCAGCGCCGACGCGACGCCGTGTTGGCCGGCGCCGGTTTCCGCGATGATCTCGGTTTTGCCCATGCGCTTGGCCAGCAGGGCCTGGCCCAGCACCTGGTTGGTCTTGTGCGCGCCGCCGTGCAGCAGATCTTCCCGCTTCAGATAGAGCTTGGTGTTGCTGCCGGCGGTGAGATTTTTGCACAGCGTCAGCGCCGTAGGGCGGCCCGCGTAGTTCTTCAACAGATCGATGAATTCCGCCTGAAACGCCGGATCGCGCTGAGCGCTGACAAAGGCTTCTTCGAGTTGTTTCAGGGCCGGCATCAGAATTTGCGGCACGTATTGACCACCAAATTCGCCGAAGTAGGGGTTAAGCAGCGTCATGAGAGTTCCCGTCATTATCCGTTATTAATGTAGAGCCGTATTCAGTAAGCGCGCAGGGTTTGGAAGACCGAGGCCAGGCGCGCGGGATCCTTGATGCCCGGTTCGCTTTCCACGCCGGAATTGAAGTCCAGACCGGCGCAGCCGAGCTTGGCCGCTTCGACGCAGTTGTCGGCGCGCAGACCGCCCGCCAGCATAACGTTAGTCAGATCTTCGCCTTGCAATACCGACCAGTCGAAGCGTTGGCCGGTGCCGCCTGCGCCGTTGTCCAGCAGATAACGATCGACATGCTGCAGATCGCGCGGCGGCACCCGTTCTTTCACGCTCAGCGCTTTCCAGATGCGGCAATCGGCCGGCAAGCGGGCGCGCAGGGCGCTGATATAGGTCTGGTCCTCCGCGCCGTGCAGTTGCACCGCCTGCAGACCGAGGCGCTCCACGGTCAGCGCCACGGTATCGAGCTGGGCGTCGCAGAAGACGCCGACGTACTTCAGCGGCGCGCCGGAAATGACTTCGCGGGCGCGGACGATATCCACATAGCGCGGCGAGCGGCCGACGAAAATCAATCCGCCGTAGATGGCGCCGGCCTGATACGCGGCGGCGGCGTCCTGCGGGCGAGTCAGGCCGCACACTTTATTGTCGCCCAGGATCACGCGGCGCACGGCGGCGCGCAGATCGGGTTCCGACATCAGCGCGCTGCCGATCAGGAAACCGTTGGCGTAGTGGCTGAGCTCGCGGATCTGCCCGTAGTTGTTGATGCCCGACTCGCTGATCACCGTCACCCCATGCGGCACGCGCGGCGCCAACTGCCGGGTGCGGTCCAGATCGATGCTCAGATCGCGCAGATCGCGGTTATTGATGCCGACCACGCGGGCTTCCAGCGCGATCGCCCGCTGCAGCTCTTCTTCACTGATCACTTCGGTCAGCACGCCCATATTGAGGCTGTGGGCCACCGCCGCCAACTGGCGGTACTGTTCGTCGGTCAACACCGACAGCATCAGCAGGATAGCGTCGGCCTGATAGTAGCGCGCCAGGTAAATCTGATACGGGTCGATGATAAAGTCTTTGCACAACACCGGTTGGCTGACGGTTTTGCTCACCAGCGGCAGGAAATCAAAGCTGCCCTGGAAGTATTTCTCGTCGGTCAGCACCGAGATCGCCGAGGCGAAATCTTTATAGACCGTGGCGATCTCCACCGGATCAAAGTTCTCGCGAATCAGCCCCTTGGAAGGCGAGGCCTTCTTGCATTCGAGAATGAAAGCCGTACGGGTGCCCTGCAGCGCGTGGTAGAAGCTGCGTTCGCTCGGTACGATGTCATTCTGAAAGCCGGCCAGGGGCTGTTGCTGTTGTCGCGCCGCGATCCATTGCGCTTTGTCGCGGACAATCTTGTGTAGCACGGTTTCCTGCATCATTTATCCTCTTGCCGCCAGTGCGATGACACGCTCATAGGCCTGCCCGCTGTTGATCATATCCAGTGCCTGCCGCGCATTTTGGCGCAGGTCTTCATGTCCGAATAACTTCAGAAGCAACGCGACGTTGGCCGCAACCGCCGCGGCGTGCGCCGGCTCGCCTTTACCTTGTAACAGCCGCGCCAAAATGTCACGGTTTTCTTCCGGCGTGCCGCCCAGCAAGGCCTCCAGCGGATAGGTTTCCAATCCGAAGGACTGCGGCGTGAGCTGATAACTGCAGATTTCGCCATTGTTCAATTCCGCTACGTGCGTCGGAGCGTGGATCGCCACCTCGTCCATGCCGCCGCCGTGAACCACCGCCGCGCGCTGATAACCCAGCACGCGCAGGGTTTCGGCAATCGGCAGCACCAGTTCCGGGCTGTAAACGCCGATCAGCGCCAGCGGCGGACGCGCCGGGTTGATCAGCGGGCCCAGCACGTTGAACAGCGTGCGGGTCTTCAACTGCTGGCGTACCGGCATGGCGTGACGGAAGCCGGTGTGGTACTGCGGCGCAAACAGGAAGCACACGCCAAGATCGTCCAACGCCTTGCGCGCCTCTTCCGCCGGCAGATCCAAGCGGATGCCGAATGCCGCCAGCAGATCCGAAGAGCCGGAGCGGCTGGAGACGCTGCGGTTGCCGTGTTTGGCGATTTTCGCGCCGCACGCCGCCGCCACAAAGGCGCTGGCGGTCGAAATATTGATGCTGTTGGTGCCGTCGCCGCCGGTGCCGACGATATCGGCGAACGGGTAGTCAGGGCGCGGGAACGGTTGAGCATCTTCCAGCAGCGCTTTGGCGGCGCCGGCGATCTCTTCCGGGCGCTCGCCGCGGACTTTCATGCTGATCAGCGCCGCCGCCAGTTGGCTCGGCTCCAGTTCGCCGCGCACGATGGCGCTGAACAGCTGTTGGCTTTCCTGCTGGCTCATCGATTCAGCGCGGTACAGTTTCTCAAGGATAGGTTGCATCGTCGTGTTCCTTTTATGACTTCGCCAGCGCCCAGGCCAGGGTCTGCTCAAGCAGGCGCGCGCCATGGGTGGTCAGAATCGATTCCGGGTGGAACTGGAAGCCGCATACGCGGCGGCGATCGTCGCGTACCGCCATCACCATCTCGCCGAACCGGGCGTTGACGGTCAGATCGGCCGGGATGTTGCTGCCGACCAGCGAGTGGTAACGCGCCACCGGCAACGGGTTGGCCATGCCGGCGAACATGCCTTCACCGTCGTGAACGATCGCCGAGGCTTTGCCGTGCAGGATTTCCCCCGCCTGGCCGACCTGGCCGCCATAGGCTTCGACGATCGCCTGGTGGCCGAGGCAGATGCCGATGATCGGCAGCCGGCCGCGCAGGCGTTGCAGCAGTTCCGGCATGCAGCCCGCTTCGGAAGGGGCGCCGGGGCCGGGCGACAGCATCAGCACCGGCTGTTCCATCTGCGCCAGACGCTCGATGATCACCTCGGTGGCGATCTGGTTACGGTAAATCACCACCTGGTGGCCGCTGGCGCGCAGCTGATCGACCAGGTTGTAGGTAAAGGAGTCGACGTTGTCGAGCAGCAGGATATCGGCCATCAGAACACCTCCTTGGCATGGTGCGCAGTGGCGATGGCGCGCAGCACGGCACGGGCTTTATTACGGGTTTCGTCGGCTTCCGCCTGCGGGATGGAGTCCAGCACGACGCCGGCGCCGGCCTGCACGGTGGCGATGCCGTCTTCGACGTAGGCTGAGCGAATGACGATGCAGGTATCCAGATCGCCGGTGGCGGTAAAGTAGCCTACCGCGCCGCCGTAGCTGCCGCGGCGCGTGCCTTCGGAGGCGGCGATCAGCTGCATCGCCCGCACTTTGGGCGCGCCGCTCAGGGTGCCCATATTCATGCAGGCCTGGTAGGCGTGCAGCACGTCGAGATCGGTGCGCAGGGTGCCCACCACGCGGGAAACCAGGTGCATGACGAACGAATAGCGATCCACTTTGGTCAGGTCGGCCACGTAGCGGCTGCCGGCCTGGCAGATGCGCGCCAGATCGTTGCGCGCCAGATCGACCAGCATCAGGTGCTCGGCCAGCTCTTTGTGGTCGGTGCGCATTTCCAGCTCGATGCGGCTGTCGAGATCCAGATCCAGTGAACCATCGGCTCGGCGGCCGCGCGGGCGGGTGCCGGCGATCGGGTAGATTTCGATCTGGCGATTGCCCGCGTCGTATTTCAGCGCGCTCTCCGGCGAAGCGCCGAACAGGGTGAACTCGTCATCTTGCATGAAGAACATGTACGGGCTGGGATTGTTGTCTTTCAACGTCTGGTAGGCCGCCAGCGGCGCCGGGCACGGCAGGGAGAAGCGGCGCGACGGCACCACCTGGAAAATCTCGCCGTGACGGATCGCTTCCTGCAGCCCGCTGACCACCGCGCCGTACTCTTCGTCGCTCTGGTTGCAGCTCAGCTGCATGTTTTCCAGCTTTTGGTGCGGGATTGGCTGCGGGGTTTGTTTCAATTCGGTCTGCAATTGCGCCAGACGCTGCTGCAGGCGTTGTATTTCACTCGCTTGCTCGCTGAAGACGCTGGCCTGCAATCGGGCGGAACCGCGTTGATGATCCAGCACCAGCAGGGTTTCCGCCAGATAGAAGCAGAAGTCCGGGCAACGTTGATCCTGGCGCAGCGTCGGCAGGTTTTCGAAACCGGCGACCAGATCGTAGGCGAACAGGCCGCCCAGCATCACGGCTTCGCGCTCGTCCGCCGGGGAGTCGACCAGGGTCAGCAGCGTGCGCAGCGCGTCGAATACCGACAGGGAGCGCAGGCGCGCGTCTTCGTCCTGCACCTCGTCGATCGCCGGGAAGGTCAGCTCGCGGCCGTTTGGGCGCGCCTGAATGCTGACCTCGGGCGGCAGCGCTTCGTCCAGCAGCGGCAGCAGCGCCGCGCCATTGGCGGTGAGCGCCTGCACGCTGACGGTGTGACCCAGCGCGGTGATGCGCAGCGCGCTGTCGATCACCAGCAGGCTCTGCAGATTCTGTTTACTGTTGATTTCCGCCGATTCCAGCAGCAGGGTGGCCGGCCGGGCGCCGCACAGCTGGTGGAAAAGGGTGGTGGGATCGCCCCGGTAACTGGCCTGCGCCTTCAGTAATGTCAATTGTGGTTTGATGTTCATCATCGGTGGTTCCAGTGAATTCTGTCCATAAAAAAGCCCGCATCAGGTGCGGGCTCAGGAAATCTGCATTGTCAGATGACAGCTATGCGCGATTACACCGCCCGCAAGAGGGAGGTACGCCACCAACCGTGAAGAGAAATGTATGTGTTCATTTGCAGACTCTCTTTGTTAACTCTCATCCGACACGGCCACTGCCGTGAACTTGTGTACTAGTTAACTGGTTCGAGAGGGCAAAGTCAACCCCCTTTTTGTACAATGTTTTAGCGGTCAGCGTGAATTCTGTTCATCATCCCGCCCGCGCGCCCAGCCGGGGCAGAATAGATTTCCGTACGGCCGCCGATCGCAGGTATGATAGAAAACCCAGCCATTGCCGGATAGCCGTTTTGACAGACAGTAACCCTCAATCCACCGCTTTTACCCTGTACGATCTCCACAGCCATACGACCGCCTCCGACGGCTACCTGACGCCGACACAGCTGGTGCAGCGGGCGGTAGAGATGCGCGTGGGGGTGTTGGCGATCACCGATCACGACACGACCGCCGGGCTGGCCGAGGCCGCCGCCGCCATCGCGGAGCAGGCGTTGCCGTTGCGGTTGGTCAATGGAGTGGAAATCTCGACGCTGTGGGAAAATCATGAAATCCATATTGTTGGGTTGGGTATGGACGTCGCGCATCCGGCGCTGGTGGCGCTGTTGGCGGAACAAACCGAACGCCGCAACCGGCGGGCGCAGGAGATCGGCGTGCGGCTGGGCAAGGCGCGTATTCCCGACGCCTATGCCGGCGCCCAGCGCCTGGCCGGAGCCGGCGCGGTGACCCGCGGCCATTTCGCCCGTTACCTGGTGGAGATCGGTGTGGCGGACAATATGGCTCAGGTGTTCAAGAAATACCTGGCCAAGGGGAAAACCGGCTATGTACCGCCGCAGTGGTGTACAATAGAACAAGCCATTGATGCGATTCATCAATCGGGCGGCCAGGCGGTGATGGCGCACCCGGGCCGTTACGATTTGACCGCGAAATGGCTGAAACGCTTGCTGGCGCATTTCGCCGAACACGGCGGCGACGCCATGGAAGTGGCGCAGTGTCAGCAGGCGCCGCATGAGCGCACTCAGCTGGCGAAATACGCGCAGGACTACCGTCTGTTGGCCTCGCAAGGCTCTGATTTCCATCAACCTTGCTCGTGGATCGAACTGGGGCGCAAGCTGTGGCTGCCGGGCGGCGTCGAGCCGGTGTGGCGCGATTGGCCGCAGCCGGGCCAGGCGGTCTGATTTTACGCGCGTGGCAACGCGCGCGGGCATTATTTTAGGAGCAAGTCATGAGTCAGCTTTTTTATATTCACCCGGACAACCCGCAGCCGCGCCTGATCAACCAGGCGGTAGAGGTGCTGCGCAAAGGGGGGGTGATCGTCTATCCCACCGATTCCGGCTATGCGCTGGGCTGCATGCTGGAAGAGAAGGCGGCGATGGAGCGCATTTGCCGCATCCGTCAGCTGGACGGAAACCACAACTTTACCCTGATGTGCCGCGATCTGTCCGAGTTGTCGACCTATGCTCACGTCGATAATACGGCGTTCCGTCTGATCAAAAACAATACGCCGGGCAACTACACGTTCATTCTGAAAGCGACCAAAGAAGTGCCGCGCCGCCTGATGAATGAAAAGCGCAAAACCATCGGCCTGCGCGTGCCGTCGAACCCGATCGCGCTGGCGCTGTTGGAGGCGTTGAACGAACCGATGATGTCCACCACGCTGATGCTGCCGGGCAATGATTTCGCCGAGTCCGATCCGGAAGAGATCAGCGATCATTTGGGCAAGGTGGTCGATCTGGTGATCCACGGCGGCTTTCTCGGCCAACAGCCGACCACGGTTATCGATCTGACCGAATCCTCGCCGGAAGTGGTGCGCGAAGGCGCCGGCGACGCGGCGCCTTTCCGCTGATGTAAAATATTGCCACCTTGCCCATTGTCTGAAAAACGGCTGAAGCGACGCTATTTTGCGTGAAAGCCGCTATTCTTTAAGACTTCAGAATTGATAATGGGCAGGATGCGCAGCAATGATTAAACAGGTTTCTTTTTTAGCGGCCTTATTATTTTCCTCAATGGCAAATGCGGGTTTTTATTCGGGCAGCGGTTTGCTGGCGGAATCCGGCGGTTACGTAAAAAATAAAAGCGGTGAAGCTACCGTGGCCGAAGCGCTGAATGGCGGCATGTTTATGGGATACGTCGCCGGCGTATTCGATACCTATTCCATGCAGGGCAATCGCAATATCTGCCCAGAGGCCGGAATGAGCATCGGCGTAGCCGCCGACGCGGTAATGCAGTACTTGAACGAACATCCCGAGCAACTACATTATTCCGCACCGTCGGTGATTATGCTGGCGTTGAGCGCCGCCTATCCCTGCGTGCGCCATTAAATTCCCATTCCAATAAGTGCGCATTTTTTCATAAGGTGCGCTCGGGGCTTTTCCGCACGAACTTCAATAGATCACGACCTGCTGCGCTGTCACCCTTAGCCCGTCGGTAATTCCCGAACGGGTCGGGGAGAGACGCGCAGGAGGTAATATGACCGCATTTCACAGTGCCAACATGACGCTCGATTATCAGGATATCGGCTCAGGGCCGCTCACGTTGGTGTTGCTGCCCGGCTGGTGCGAACCGAAAACCGTGTTTGAGCCGTTCATCGCGCTGGCGGCCGACCGTTATCGGACGATCAGCATCGATTGGCGTGGCCACGGCCTGTCGTCGAAAGCCGCGGAGATGTCGCTGACGGCGGACGACTTGCTGGAGGATGTGCGCCAACTGCTGACGGCGCTGCGTTTGGACAACGTGATCACCCTGTCGGTGGCGCACGCCAGTTGGTTGGCGGTGGCGTTGGCCGAGGCGTTGCCGCAGCAGGTGCAGGGCATGGTGTTTCTCGATTGGATCATGACGCAGCCGGAGCCGGCGTTCTTTGCGGCGGTGAGCCGCATGCAACGGTCGCAGCAGTGGTTGGCGGCGCGCGACGCCTTGTTCGACTTCTGGCAGGGCGGCATCCACCACGGTCGGGTCAAACGCCATCTGGAGGTCGAGATGGCGCAGGAGGATGACCGGCTCTGGCGCGCCGCCGGCGTGGCCATCGAACAGGCCTACCGGCAATTCGGTTCGCCGCTGCAATGCCTGGCGGGGATGAGCGCGCCGCCGCCGTGCCGGCATATTTACTCGCTGGATCGCCGCGATGACTATCTGCGGCAACAGCAGGCATTTGCCGCCGTGCGGCCGTTTTTCTCCGTGGCGCGATTAGAAGAGGCCCGCACTCACCTCGGCATTCTGGAACGGCCCGACGCGGTGCTGAGGGCGGTGGAGGACTTCTTGGCGCCGTGAACGCCGCTTGGGGTCACCGCCGATAAAGTGGGTTTCAACACCTTAGAAAGCCTGTATAATGCGCGGTTCGATCCTGATAAACGTATTATTACCGTTGCGGCGATTGGCCGCGGCGGTTATCCCCCCGACGCCTGTGAAGGCGACATTAGAGGTTGCTCAATGAGCGAAAAGTTACAGAAAGTATTAGCGCGCGCCGGGCACGGCTCGCGTCGTGAAATCGAAACCATGATTGAAGCCGGGCGCGTCAGCGTCGACGGCAAGGTCGCCAAGCTGGGCGATCGCGTTGAAGTGACCCCGGCGATGAAAATTCGTCTGGATGGTCATGTCCTGTCGATCAAAGAGTCCGAAGAGGTGGTCTGCCGCGTGCTAGCTTACTACAAACCGGAAGGTGAGCTGTGTACCCGCAGCGATCCTGAAGGCCGCCCGACGGTGTTCGATCGCTTACCGAAGCTGCGCGGTTCGCGCTGGGTGGCGGTAGGGCGACTGGACGTCAACACCTCCGGTCTGCTGCTGTTCACCACCGATGGCGAACTGGCCAACCGTCTGATGCACCCAAGCCGTGAAGTGGAACGCGAGTACGCGGTGCGCGTGTTTGGCCAGGTCGACGATGCGAAAGTGAAGCAACTGAGCAAAGGCGTGCAACTGGAAGACGGCCCGGCCGCGTTCCGCACCATCAGCTTCCAGGGCGGTGAAGGCCTCAACCAATGGTACAACGTGACCCTGACCGAAGGCCGCAACCGTGAAGTGCGTCGCCTGTGGGAAGCGGTGGGCGTGCAGGTGAGCCGCCTGATCCGCGTGCGTTACGGCGATATCGATCTGCCGAAAGGCCTGCCGCGCGGCGGCTGGGCCGAGCTGGATCTGCCGGCGATCAACTACCTGCGCGAGCTGGTTGAATTGAAACCGGAAACGGTCAGCAAGATGCCGGTGGAGCGTGAGCGCCGCCGCGTGAAGGCTAACCAAATCCGTCGCGCGGTCAAGCGTCACTCGCAGGTGGCCGGCAGCGGCCGTCGCAGTGCGCCGGGCAGCAAACCGAGTAAATCGGGCAAACCGAGCAAACGCAGCTAATCCCGTCATTCTGGCCCCGTTCGGGGCCAGAACGTTTTGTTACCAATCGATCCCCTGTTGCGCCTTGATGCCCGCGTCGAACGCGTGTTTCACCGGCCGCATCTCCGTAACCGTATCCGCCATTTCCAGCAGCTCGCGATGGCAACCGCGCCCGGTCAGTATCACCGTTTGGTGCGCAGGGCGCTGCCGCAGCGCTTCTTTGAGCTCTTCCAGCTCCAGATAGCCGTAGGTCAACATGTAGGTCACTTCGTCCAGCAGCACCAGATCCAGGCCGCTGTCGGCCAGCATGCGTTTGCCGTGCTGCCACACCGCCTGGCAGGCGGCGGTGTCGCCTGCCTTGTTCTGCGTCTTCCAGGTGAAGCCGGTAGCCATCACCTGAAATTCAACGCCATGTTGCTGCAGCAGGTTTTTTTCGCCATTGGGCCACTCGCCTTTGATGAACTGGATCACCCCGGCGCGCATGCCGTGACCGACCGCGCGGGTGACGGTGCCGAAGGCGGCGGTGGTTTTGCCTTTGCCGTTGCCGGTAAACACCAGCAGCAGGCCGCGGGTGTCCTGCGCCGCGGCGATGCGTGCATCGACCTGTTCTTTCAGGCGCTGCTGGCGCTGTTGATGACGATCTTCCGCCATGAAACGCTCCTTATTATTCGGCCGCGCCGGGTTTGCGGTTCGGCTGGGCGTCGAAGCTCATGCCGGTTTTTCGCCGGCTGTCCTCGCCCATCAGATACAGGTACAGCGGCATGATGTCAGCCGGGGTTTTCAGCTTGTTTTTGTCTTCGTGCGGGAAGGCGGATGCGCGCATTTTGGTGCGAGTTCCGCCCGGATTGATGCAGTTTACCCGCAAATTACGATTTTTGTATTCATCGGCCAATACCTGCATCATGCCTTCGGTGGCGAACTTCGACACCGCATAAGCGCCCCAGTCGGCGCGGCCGGTGCGCCCGACGCTGGAACTGGTGAACACCAGCGACCCGGCGTGGGATTTCAGCAGCAGCGGCAGCAGCGCCTGAGTCAGCATAAAGGTGGCGTTGACGTTAACCTGCATCACCTCTTGCCACATGGTTATTGACAGGTCGGCCATCGGCGCAATGTCGCCCAGCAGGCCGGCGTTGTGCAGCACGCCGTCCAGGCGCGGGATTTGGCGTGCCAGATCGTCGGCTATCTGCCGGCATTGCTCCGGCGTGGCGTGCAGCAAGTCGAGCGTGACCACCAGGGCCGGGGCGCCGCCCTGGGCCGCGATCTCTTGTTGTACCGCCAGCAGTTTGCTCTCGGTGCGTCCCAGCAGCACTAACTGGGCGCCGAAGCGAGCGTAGGTCAGCGCCGCTTCGCGGCCGATGCCGTCTCCGGCGCCGGTGACCAAAATAATGCGTTGTTCGAGCAGATCTTGTTTGGGTTGGTAATGCACGATAAATCCTCGCCTGGGTGGCTGTTCTCCCGCGTATCGTGGGGAGCAAGGGTGAAACGCGCGGCCAGGGCGGGAGCGAGAGCTCGACCTTCTGCGGGCCGCGCAGCGAATCTGTCTCATCATATTGATGAATAATGGGTGTTATATGCCTTAATCCGTACGCATTTTCAATGCGTAGCAGGCTGAAATGGCATTCTTTTGTAACAAAAGCGGCGCGGCGGCGGCTTGGTTCGGCCTTGAATCGTCCCCATAGTGACGTGCAGAACGCAATGAATTTTCATTTAGCCGCGACAGCAGGCGCTGCGGTTGGCTAAAATGGAAAGAATCATACTAACAACCTGTAAATAAAGGCGGAATCTGTGGAGTTTATATCTGTTTATGGCCTGTTTCTGGCCAAGGTCGCCACGGTGGTGCTCGCCATCGCCGCGTTGGCCATACTGGCGGTCAGTCTGGGGCAACGCAAGAGCCGCCAGAAAGGGGAGCTGCAACTGACCGATCTCGGTGAACAGTATCGCGAAATGCAGCGCGATATGCGCCTGGCGCGTATGGATACTGCCGAGCAAAAGGTTTGGCTGAAACAGTTCAAGAAGCAGACCAAATCTGATGACAAATTGAAGAAGCAGCGCGCCAAATCCGGCGCGGTGGAAGTGGCCAAGCCGTGCCTGTACGTGTTGGACTTCAAAGGCAGCATGGATGCGCACGAGGTGACGTCGCTGCGCGAAGAGATCTCCGCGGTGCTGGCGGTGGCCTCGGCGCAGGATGAAGTCCTGCTGCGTCTGGAAAGCCCGGGCGGGGTGGTGCACGGCTACGGCCTGGCGGCTTCGCAGCTGGAGCGCTTGCGCAAAGGCGGCATCCGCCTGACGGTGGCGGTGGATAAAGTGGCGGCCAGCGGCGGCTACATGATGGCCTGCGTCGCGGATCGCATCGTGGCGGCGCCGTTCGCCATCATCGGTTCCATCGGCGTGGTGGCGCAGATCCCGAATTTCCACCGCCTGCTGAAGAAGAACGACATCGACGTGGAGCTGCATACCGCCGGGCAGTTTAAACGTACGCTGACGCTGTTCGGTGAAAATACCGAGCAGGGGCGCGAGAAGTTCCGCGAAGATCTGAACGAAACGCACGAGCTGTTCAAACGCTTCGTGCACGAGCAGCGCCCGTCGCTCGACATCGACAGCGTCGCCACCGGTGAGCACTGGTTCGGGACCCAGGCCAAAGAGAAAGGCCTTATCGACGCCATCGGCACCAGCGACGATTTGTTGATCGCCGAGTTGGATAACCATGAAGTGATCGCTGTGCGCTATGCGCGTCGTAAACGTTTGATGGATCGTTTCACCGGCAGCGCGGCGGAAAGCGTCGATCGTTTGCTGTTGCGCTGGTGGCAGCGCGGGGAAAAGCCGTTGTTGTAAGGCGAGAAGAGCAGGAATCAACGGGGGCCAGGTGCCCCCGTTTTGTTTTCTCAATCGACCAAATGGTATTTTTCCGAAAGCAGGTGAGCCAAATGTTTAAACATATTAAATACGGCGGTGGTTTTGGCGGTGGGCAATCCATCGGCATCTAAAAAGTATTCGCCGCGAAAAACTAAAACGCCGCTTTTTTGTTCAACGTCGGTGGCGATCATGCCGTGCAGATAATCTTCGTGTTGGCGGATGATGTTATTTGCTTCCGCCAGCAGGGCCTCGCGGCCGATAGGTGCAGTATTCTTGTGCATTTATTAGACTCCAAACAAAAAACGCTGCGCATATTCTAACGCCGGTTCGCTTTTATCCGCAAACCGACTAAGGTTTATTTGCCGTCTGGATGGCCATGGGCGGCGGCCGGTTGGCGAAATCTGCCTTTCCGTGCTAATTAGGTTGCGTGACGCTTTTTATCAGGTACAGTGTGGGATTTTGCGGCGTCGGGTGGAAGGTTTTGTTTACGCCATGAATAAAAATCACGCAGCCATACTTCTGGGGCATGGGTGAATAGCAGGCAGGATCAACAACTTGCGTTCAGGTTGAGCAGTTGGGCAACCAAAAGAAAAAAATCTGTTGATCTCTTGCCAGACTGCCGCAATATAAAAAAAGAGACACGAATTGCCGCGGCACGGCGAGATAAAAGACTTCTTTTTAGAAGAAATAAATTAGGTAAAGGTAAATATGGGTAAAGCTCTCGTAATAGTTGAGTCCCCGGCAAAAGCCAAAACTATTAATAAATATTTAGGAAGTGACTACGTGGTGAAGTCCAGCGTCGGTCATATCCGTGATTTGCCGACCAGTGGCTCAGCCAGCAAAAAGAGCGCTGACTCAACCGAAGACAAAGCCAAGAAAAAAGTTAAAAAAGATGAGAAGGCGGCGCTGGTAAATCGCATGGGCGTCGACCCTTATCACGGCTGGAAAGCGCATTATGAAATCCTGCCGGGTAAAGAAAAAGTGGTCGCCGAGTTAAAATCGCTGGCGGAAAACGCCGACCACATTTATCTCGCAACCGACCTTGACCGCGAAGGGGAAGCCATCGCCTGGCACCTGCGGGAAGTGATCGGTGGGGATGACAAACGCTTTAGCCGCGTGGTGTTTAACGAAATCACCAAAAACGCGATCCAGCAGGCGTTCAAACAGCCGGGCGAGCTGAACATTGACCGCGTCAACGCGCAGCAGGCGCGCCGGTTCATGGACCGCGTGGTGGGCTATATGGTCTCGCCGCTGCTGTGGAAGAAAATCGCCCGCGGCCTGTCCGCCGGCCGCGTGCAGTCGGTGGCGGTGCGTCTGGTGGTTGAGCGCGAACGCGACATCAAGGCGTTCGTGCCGGAAGAGTACTGGGAGCTGCATGCCGATCTGCTGGCGAAGGGTGAAACCGCGCTGCAGATGGAAGTGACCCATGCGCACGACAAACCGTTCAAGCCGGTCAACCGCGAGCAGACGCACGCCGCGGTCAAGTTGCTGGAAAAAGCCCGCTACACGGTGCTGGATCGCGAAGACAAACCGACCAGCAGCAAGCCGGGCGCGCCTTTCATTACCTCCACGCTGCAACAGGCCGCCAGCACCCGCCTGAGCTTCGGCGTGAAGAAAACCATGATGATGGCGCAACGGCTGTATGAAGCCGGCCACATCACCTATATGCGTACCGACTCCACCAACCTGAGCCAGGATGCGCTCAACATGGTGCGTGGCTACATTGGCGACAACTTCGGCGATAAATACCTGCCGAAGGCGCCGAATCAGTACAGCAGCAAAGAGAATTCGCAGGAAGCGCACGAAGCGATCCGTCCTTCGGACGTGAACGTGCTCGCCGAACAGCTCAAAGACATGGAAGCGGACGCGCAGAAGCTGTATCAGCTGATCTGGCGCCAGTTCGTCGCCTGCCAGATGACGCCGGCGCAATACGATTCCACCACGCTGACGGTGAAAGCCGGCGATTATCAGCTGCGCGCCAAGGGCCGTACGCTGCGCTTTGACGGCTGGACCAAGGTGATGCCGGCCCTGCGCAAAGGCGATGAAGATCGCACGTTGCCGTTCGTCGAAATCGGCAGCGAGCTGGATCTGCAGAAACTGATCCCGAGCCAGCACTTCACCAAGCCGCCGGCGCGTTACAGCGAAGCCTCGCTGGTGAAAGAGCTGGAAAAACGCGGCATCGGCCGTCCGTCCACTTACGCCTCCATCATCTCGACCATTCAGGATCGCGGTTATGTGCGGGTGGAAAGCCGCCGTTTCTATGCCGAGAAAATGGGTGAGATCGTCACCGATCGTCTGGAAGAGAACTTCCGCGAGCTGATGAACTATGACTTCACCGCGCGCATGGAAGACGGCCTCGATGAGGTCGCCAACAACCAGGCCGAGTGGAAAGCGGTGCTGGACGAATTCTTCGTCGACTTCAGCGAGCAGCTTGAAACGGCGGAGAAGGATCCGGAAGAAGGCGGCATGCGGCCTAACCAGATGGTGATGACCAGCATCGACTGCCCGACCTGCGGCCGCAAGATGGGCATCCGTACCGCCAGCACCGGGGTCTTCCTCGGCTGTTCCGGCTACGCGCTGCCGCCGAAGGAACGTTGCAAAACCACCATCAACCTGGTGCCGGAAGCGGAAGTGCTCAACATCCTCGAAGGCGACGACGCGGAAACCAACGCGCTGCGCGCCCGCCGCCGCTGCCAGAAATGCGGTACGGCGATGGACAGCTATCTGATCGACAACCAGCGCAAGCTGCACGTCTGCGGTAACAACCCGGCGTGTGACGGCTATGAGATCGAAGAGGGCGAGTTCCGTCTGAAAGGCTATGATGGCCCGGTGGTGGAGTGCGACAAGTGCGGCTCGGAAATGCACCTGAAAATGGGGCGTTTCGGCAAGTACATGGGCTGCACCAACGAGAACTGCAAAAACACCCGCAAGATCCTGCGTAACGGCGATGTCGCGCCGCCGAAGGAAGATCCGGTGCCGTTGCCGGAGCTGCCGTGCGAGAAGTCCGACGCCTATTTCGTGCTGCGTGACGGCGCTGCCGGCGTGTTCTTGGCGGCCAACACCTTCCCTAAATCGCGCGAGACCCGCGCGCCGCTGGTGGAGGAACTGGCTCGCTTCAAGGATCGTCTGCCGGAGAAACTGCGCTACCTGGCCGATGCGCCGGTGGCGGATGCCGAAGGCAACAAAACCCTGGTGCGTTTCAGCCGTAAAACCAAGCAGCAGTACGTCTCCTCTGAAAAAGACGGCAAGGCGACCGGTTGGTCCGCGTTCTACGTGGACGGCAAGTGGGTCGAAGGCAAGAAGTAAGGCCGATGTCCTGCCCGCAAGATGAAAAACCAGCCCTGGCGGCTGGTTTTTTTATTGGTGAAAAGGGGCAAACGGATCTATCCTTTGCTGTTTTTATCCCTCCGACACCGCCGTTTCACGTTGATACCCATGCAAAATAATCGTTATCATAGTGTGACGCGGATCTATACTTGAAGCTGCATCGTGGTATAGTGGTTATATAAAAAGTTTTTTTATTATTAAAGCTTATTAACAACGGCGTTTTCTTCACCATCAGGATAGAACACGGGGTTTATGGCTTGTGAGTTTCAGCATACCGGGGCGACACCGATATACCTGGCTGCGGGTAAGCCGCAGTGTTTAACCTAGGATGGTATAAGATATGAAATTGCAGCAGCTTCGTTACATTGTGGAAGTGGTTAACCACAACCTGAATGTCTCCTCGACGGCAGAAGGGCTCTATACCTCTCAACCCGGCATCAGCAAACAGGTGCGCATGCTCGAAGATGAGCTGGGCATCCAGATTTTCGCCCGCAGCGGCAAGCACCTGACCCAGGTCACCCCCGCCGGCCAGGAAATCATTCGCATCGCGCGTGAAGTGCTGTCCAAGGTAGACGCCATCAAGGCCGTCGCCGGTGAACACACCTACCCGGACAAAGGCTCGCTGTACGTCGCCACCACGCATACCCAGGCTCGCTACGCCTTGCCCAACGTGATTAAAGGTTTCATCGAGCGTTACCCGCGTGTCTCGCTGCACATGCATCAGGGCTCGCCGACACAGATCGCCGAAGCGGTCTCCAAGGGCACCGCTGATTTCGCCATCGCCACCGAAGCGCTGCACCTGTATGACGATCTTATCATGCTGCCGTGCTACCACTGGAACCGTGCGGTGGTGGTGAAGCCCGATCATCCTTTGGCGGGCAAAAGCAGCATCAGCATTGAAGAACTGGCGGCTTACCCGATCGTCACTTACACCTTCGGCTTTACCGGTCGTTCGGAGCTGGACACCGCCTTCAACCGCGCCGGCCTGACGCCGCGCATCGTCTTTACCGCCACTGACGCCGACGTGATTAAAACCTATGTGCGTTTGGGATTGGGGGTAGGGGTGATCGCCAGCATGGCGGTGGATCCGGTGCAGGATCCGGATCTGGTGACGGTGGATGCGCGCGATATCTTCACCTACAGCACCACTAAAATCGGCTTCCGCCGCAGCACCTTCCTGCGCAGCTACATGTACGACTTCATTCAGCGCTTCGCGCCGCACCTGACGCGCGACGTGGTCGACAGCGCAGTGGCGCTGCGCTCCAACGAAGAAATTGAAGCGATGTTCAAGGACATCAAGCTGCCGATTAAGTAATCGTTGACGATATCAAATCAAACCCGGTTAGGCGCCTGCCAAACCGGGTTTTTTTAGCCCGGAAACCCGCACCTTTCTTGTTTCTCAGGATCATCCTGAAAAGCCACCGTCCTCTTTTCAACCCGTTCACCTCTAAGTAGACTGCAAAACGTTCGGATAATTGAATAAGGAAATTCAACGTTATGCAGATATGCAGGCTTAACTACGCTGATTTATCAAGTGGTGGCAAGATAGCGAAATTACGGTGCTATGGAGTGGGGACATTCGACGTGTTATCGGGTATCGAGCATTACATTAACAACCCAAACTGTTCGGATCGTGAAAAAGCCGCCATTCCTCCAGGAACATACTGGATCGTCGACAGACCACAGGGCAGTATTGCAAATCAAATTCGTTCTGAGTTGGTTGGCCTGTATCATCTCTACAAGAATCGCCATTCTGAGTGGTTTGGTCTCTTCAGCAATGAAACTATGAGTGACTACCTCGCCGTAAATGGCGTCTTTCGAAACAGTTTTAGACTGCATCCACTTAACACAGATGGCACCGGTGTTTCTTGGGGATGTATTACTCTCTATCAGGCATCTGACTTTCAGATCCTTCGGGATGCGCTGCTAAGGCGTAGAAAGGTGAGAGTGCTTGGAGGTCGAGGGCTGATGGCGTACGGTCGTATAGATGTTCAAGGCGAGCCTGATTACTGTAAATGCGTGGTATCACAATGAAAAAAAGTCTCTGGATTGTTCTGTTCTTGTTGCTAACCCTTTTGTTGTTGCGCTACCTGCCAGACGGAATTTTCGACAGCTTCGTTTCCAACAACATAGAAATTAGCGGTGATGGTGAAATAGGGATGAATAATTTCGACTCGGCTGTCATTGCCATTAAATTGGGTGTCTCTGCCATCATTGCTGCAGTTGTGCTCACAGTATGTCGCCGCCTGGTGCGCAAACCCCGCTAAAGCCGCGAGATTTTCCCTGCCAAAACGCCGCCTCGTTGCGGCGTTTTCGTTGACGCGTGGCCTAACCCCTTGGCTGCGCTCGCACTTCCTTCTTCTTGATTGTTCTCACCTATCGCTGTGATCAAATCGTGTTGTTATCAAAACGTTAACTTATCTTTGTGGTATCTTTAAACAAGACCTCACTGATTACCCTGTTTTAATCACAATAAGAAATGGAGGAGCTATGTCGTCCGATCTTCGTGAAACAAGTCTGGATAAGCTGGTTGCGCTGAATAGCGAATATTACTACTACAGTCTGCCGCTGGCGGCGAAGCAGCTGGGTGATATCGACCGGTTGCCGAAATCAATGAAAGTGCTGTTGGAGAACCTGCTGCGCCATGTGGATGGCGATACCGTGCAGGTTGACGACCTCAAGGCCATCGTCGCCTGGTTACAAACCGGCCATGCTGACCGTGAGATCGCCTACCGTCCGGCGCGCGTGCTGATGCAGGATTTTACCGGCGTTCCGGCGGTGGTGGATCTGGCGGCGATGCGTGAAGCGGTGCGGCGGCTGGGCGGCAATGTCGACCAGGTGAACCCACTGTCGCCGGTGGATCTGGTGATTGACCACTCGGTTACCGTCGATGAATTCGGCGATGACAACGCCTTCGAAGACAACGTGCGTATCGAAATGCAGCGCAACCACGAGCGCTACACCTTCCTGCGCTGGGGGCAGAAAGCCTTCAACCGTTTCCGCGTGGTGCCGCCGGGCACCGGCATCTGCCACCAGGTCAACCTCGAATACCTCGGCCAAACGGTGTGGCACAGTGACGAAAGCGGTCGCCGCGTGGCCTATCCGGATACGCTGGTGGGCACCGATTCTCACACCACCATGATCAACGGCCTGGGCATTCTCGGCTGGGGCGTCGGCGGTATCGAAGCGGAAGCGGCGATGCTGGGCCAGCCGGTGTCGATGCTGATCCCGGACGTCGTCGGCTTTAAGCTGACCGGCAAGCTCCGCGAGGGCATTACCGCCACCGACCTGGTGCTGACGGTCACCCAAATGCTGCGTAAGCACGGCGTTGTCGGCAAGTTCGTCGAGTTTTACGGCGACGGCCTGGCCGATCTGCCGTTGGCGGACCGGGCGACCATCGCCAATATGTCGCCGGAGTTCGGCGCCACCTGCGGTTTCTTCCCGGTAGATGACGTCACGCTCGGCTACATGAAACTCAGCGGCCGCAGCGCCGAACAAATCGCGCTGGTGGAAGCCTACGCCAAGGCGCAGGGCATGTGGCGCAACCCGGGGGATGAGCCGGTCTTCACCAGCTCGCTGGCGCTGGATATGTCGACGGTCGAGGCCAGCCTCGCCGGGCCGAAACGCCCGCAGGATCGCGTCGCGCTGCCGAATGTGCCGCAGGCGTTCAAGGCCGCTACCGAGTTGGATATCGGCGGCCACAAGACCAAGGCAGACAGCAAACCCTTTACGCTGGATGGGCAGCAGCACGAGCTGCACGACGGCGCGGTGGTGATCGCGGCGATCACCTCCTGCACCAACACCTCCAACCCGAGCGTGATGATGGCGGCTGGCCTGCTGGCGAAAAACGCCGTCAAGAAAGGGCTGCGCAGCAAGCCTTGGGTAAAAACGTCGTTGGCGCCGGGTTCCAAAGTGGTGACTGACTACTTCGACAGCGCCAAACTCACCGCTTATCTGGAAGAACTGGGGTTCAACCTGGTGGGATATGGCTGTACCACCTGTATCGGCAACTCCGGGCCGCTGCCGGATCCTATCGAGCAGGCGATCAAAGAGGGCGATCTGACCGTGGGCGCGGTGCTGTCGGGCAACCGTAACTTCGAAGGGCGCATCCACCCGCTGGTGAAAACCAACTGGCTGGCCTCACCGCCGCTGGTTGTGGCGTATGCGCTGGCGGGCAGCATGAAGATCGATCTGACCAAAGAGCCGCTGGGCGAGGGCAATGACGGTCAACCGGTCTACCTGAAGGACATCTGGCCGAGCAGCCAGGACATTGCTCAGGCGGTGGAAGAAGTGCGCACCGAGATGTTCCACAAAGAATACGGCGAAGTGTTCGATGGCGACGCCAACTGGCAGGCAATCCAGGTGACCGGGTCGGCGACCTATCAATGGCAGGAGGATTCTACCTATATCCGCCATCCTCCGTTTTTCAGCACCATGAAGGTGAAGCCGGATCCGGTGCAGGACATCAAGGACGCGCGCATTCTGGCGATTCTGGCCGATTCGGTGACCACCGACCACATCTCGCCGGCGGGCAACATCAAGCGCGACAGCCCGGCGGGGCGTTACCTGAGCGAGCACGGCGTGGCGCCGCAGGACTTTAACTCCTACGGTTCGCGCCGCGGTAACCACGAAGTGATGATGCGCGGCACCTTTGCCAACATCCGCATCCGCAACGAAATGGTGCCGGGTGTGGAGGGGGGCTATACCCGCCATATTCCGTCGCAGCAGCAACTGTCTATCTACGACGCCGCCATGCAGTACCAGCAGGAGCAAGTGCCGCTGGCGGTGATCGCCGGTAAAGAGTACGGTTCCGGCTCCAGCCGCGACTGGGCGGCGAAAGGGCCGCGCCTGCTGGGCGTGCGGGTGGTGATCGCCGAATCCTTCGAGCGTATTCACCGCTCCAACCTGATAGGCATGGGTATTTTGCCGCTGGAGTTCCCGCAGGGCGTGACGCGCAAAACGCTGGGGCTGACCGGGGACGAGCAGATCAGCGTCGGCGGCCTGCAACAGCTGCAGCCCGGCCAGACGGTGCCGGTACATATCACCTATGCCGACGGGCGCAAGGAGGTGCTCGACACCCGTTGCCGCATCGATACCGGCAATGAGCTGACCTACTACGAAAACGACGGCATCCTGCACTACGTAATCAGGAAAATGCTGTAAATCGGGCAGTAAAAAGGGCGCCGCAAGGCGCCCTGATTGTTTTCACCGTGGCGGCGATCACTTCTGGTCGAGCAAATGGCCCATTTTGGCGGCCTTGGTGGCCAGATAGTGTTCGTTCTTCGGATTGCGGCCGACGATCAGCGGCACGCGCTCGCTGATATTGATACCGGCTTCGGTCAGGATCTCGACCTTTTTCGGGTTGTTGGTCAGCAAGCGCACTGCGTCGACGCCCAGCAGTTTGAACATGTCGGCGCACAGGGTGAAGTCGCGTTCGTCGGCGGCGAAGCCGAGCTGATGGTTGGCTTCCACGGTGTCTGCGCCCTTATCCTGCAGGGCATAGGCGCGGATCTTGTTCAACAGGCCGATATTGCGGCCCTCCTGGCGATGATAAAGCAGGATGCCGCGGCCTTCTTCGGCGATCTGCTCCAGTGCGGCTTCCAGTTGAAAACCGCAGTCGCAGCGCAGGCTGAACAACGCGTCGCCGGTCAGACATTCGGAATGCACGCGTGCGAGCACCGGCGCTTCACCGGAAATATCACCGAAAACCAGCGCCAGATGATCGTGCCCGGTCGCCAGTTCTTCGAATCCTACCATCAGGAAATCGCCCCAAGGTGTCGGCAGTTTAGCCTCTGCCACCCGTTTAAGCTGCATGTCACTCTCCACAAAAACCTACGATTCAATCATTGTCGCGCATCCTAAGTCCGGTCAGTGCATTGACCAAGACTAAAACGTGCTACGCCGATCTCTATTTCGTTAATTATCGGCTATTTTGCCACAACTTCTTGCCGGGCGGTGCTCAGCAAACCAGCAGATGGCGTTTTCTGGCCACCTATTATTGCGATAGGTTGTCTATCTGTTTAATTTTTCGCGTGTTATCAAGATTGCACTCTTGTTACACTGCAGCCTGATTCACGCAGAGGAAAACGGGAATGTATGAGATAGCAAAACGCACGGCGGGCGGCGCGTTGCTGCTGCTGTTGATGCCGCTGGCGGTCTGGGTATCCGGCTGGCACTGGCAACCCGGCGGCAATGACCGGCTGCTGAAAGCGCTGTACTGGGTGACCGAAACCGTGACCTCGCCGTGGGGCATTCTGACCAGCGCGATCCTCTGCGGTTGGTTTTTGTGGTGCCTGCGCTTTCGGTTGAAGCCGGCCATCGGTCTGGCGATGCTGCTTTTCGCCGCGCTGTTGATTGGGCAGGGCGTGAAGTCGTTGATCAAGGATCGGGTGCAAGAGCCGCGTCCTTTCGTGGTGTGGTTGGAGCAAACCCACGGCGTGGACGGCAAGTATTTCTACTCGCTGCAGCGCAAAGAGCGCAGCGCGCTGGTGCGCGAGCAACTGCAAGACCAGACGCTGGTGCCGGGCTGGCTGCGCAAGCACTGGCAGTTTGAAACCGGTTTTGCTTTTCCGTCGGGGCACACCATGTTCGCCGCCACCTGGGCGCTATTGGGCGTAGGGCTGCTGTGGCCGCGCCGCCATTACAAAACTGTCGCGATCCTGATGGTGTGGGCGGCCGGGGTAATGGGCAGCCGCTTGCTGCTGGGCATGCACTGGCCGCGCGATCTGGCGATGGCCACGTTGATCAGCTGGCTGCTGGTGGTGGTCACCTGCTGGCTGGCACAGCGCTGGTTCGGTCCTCTGACGCCGCCGCCGCAAGAGCAGCAGGAAATCGCGGCGCGCAAGCCGGAGAAATGAACGTTATGTGACCATGTCACAAAAAGCGCGGCGCCAGATCGGCGCCGCATTAACCGCTTACATTTTCCCGCCATTGCAATCCGCGCCGTCGCCCCCATATCCTTATAAATTCGACGTTTTGAGAAGCTTTCTCATCAATTTGTTCGTTAAAGCCGTTTACTGCCGAATATGCCAGCAGATATGTGGTTTTATCGTGCCGCAGGGTTTCCCTGCCGCAACGGGAAATGCTAACTTAAGGGTTAGGGACGCCACGTTTTGGCATCGTTCATCCGATTCACTCGGCATCGCGGGAAAGAATGTGAAATATTTGCTGATTTTTTTGTTGGTTCTGGTGATCTTCGTGATTTCCGTCACCTTGGGTGCGCATAACGATCAGGTGGTCAATTTTAACTATCTGGTTGCGCAGGGCGATTATCGCGTATCGACCCTGTTGGCCACGCTGTTTGGCGCCGGTTTCATTCTCGGCTGGATCATTTGCGGTCTGTTCTATCTGCGTACGCGCATTGCGCTGGGCCGCGCAGAGCGCAAGATCAAAAGGCTGGAGCTGCAGCTTGAGCAGCCCGCTGAACCGGCGGCTCAGGCCGTTGTCAGCAAGGAATAACCCTCTATGTTAGAACTGCTGTTTCTGTTGCTGCCCGTGGCTGCCGCGTACGGTTGGTACATGGGGCGCAGAAGCGCTCAGCAGGATAAACAGCAAGAAGCCAACCGCCTGTCGCGTGAATACGTGGCAGGGGTGAACTTTCTGCTTTCAAACCAGCAGGATAAGGCGGTCGATCTGTTCCTCGACATGTTGAAAGAGGACAGCAACACCGTTGAAGCCCACCTGACGTTGGGCAACCTGTTCCGCTCGCGCGGCGAAGTCGACCGCGCTATCCGCATCCATCAGGCCTTGATGGAAAGCGCTTCCCTGACCTTTGAGCAGCGCCTATTGGCGGTGCAGCAGCTGGGCCGTGACTATATGGCCGCCGGGCTTTACGACCGCGCGGAAGACATGTTCAGCCAGTTGACTGACGAAGCGGATTTTCGCGTCTCGGCGCTGCAGCAACTGCTGGTGATCCATCAGGCGACCAGCGACTGGCAGAAAGCGATCGACGTGGCGGAAAAGTTGGTCAAGCTGGGCAAAGAGAAACAACGCGTCGAGATCGCGCACTTTTACTGTGAGTTGGCGCTGCAGGCAATGGGCAGCGACGATCTCGATCGGGCAATGAGCCTGCTCAAGCGTGCGGACGCGGCCGATAAACAGTGCGCGCGCGTGTCCATCATGTTCGGGCGCATTTACATGGCGCAAAACGACTACGCCAAAGCGGCGGAGTCGCTGCAACGCGTATTGAGTCAGGATAAAGAGCTGGTCAGCGAAACGCTGCCGATGCTGCAGGAATGCTACCGGCACCTGCCGGAACAGCAGCACAACTGGGCTGATTTCCTGAAGCGCTGCGTGGAAGAGAACACTGGCGCAACCGCCGATCTGATGCTGGCCGAAATCATCGAGCAGCACGAAGGGCGCGACGTGGTGCAGGTCTATATCAACCGTCAGCTGCAGCGTCATCCCACTATGCGGGTGTTTTATCGGCTGATGGATTATCACCTGGCGGACGCTGAAGACGGCCGTGCGAAAGAGAGTCTGCTGTTGTTGCGCGATATGGTCGGCGAGCAAATTCGCACCAAGCCGCGTTACCGCTGCCACAAATGTGGCTTCACCGCGCACTCGCTCTATTGGCATTGTCCGTCGTGTCGCGCCTGGTCATCGGTCAAACCGATACGCGGTCTGGACGGGCAATAATGCGGCGGCGCGGCAAAAAAAACGGGGCGAAAATCGCCCCGTTTTTTTATGTTCATCACTTACTTTTTCTTGCCGCCTTTGGCGCCGGTTTTCAATAGCTGACGCAGCTTCTTCAGCTCTTTCTGGCTCAGCGGCTGTTCAATCTCTTCTTCGGTGCTTTGATTGTCGATTTCGCCGTGGTGCAGCTCATCCGCCTTTTTGGCCGGTTTTTCTGCTTTGGTGGCGGGCGCGCTGAAACTGCTTTCCAGGCGCTGGCACACTTCCACGCTCAACGAAAATTCGTTTTCAGCGGCGGCGGCGCGGATTTTTTCCTTCAGTTCCAGAGGAATTTTAATGGTAAGTGTCGATATCTCGCTCATTTTGAAAGCCTTTCTGCAGGAAGATGCCTTCAAGCTAAGCCACTGACGATCGGGTGTCTAGTGTGTAATAAAAATTTAATATTTTTGTAACAAAGCAGGGCGGGGAAAATGCGGTTTTTTCAGGCGGTAAACAGAGGCAGGGCCCGAAATCTCGGGCCCTGTACCGGAAACCTTATTTGTAGATGATCGCGGTGCCGCTCAACATGTTGTTACCGCCGGCGGAGATAATGCGGTAGCTGCTGGCGCCCTGAGCATCTGCTTTAGCGGCCAGTTTTTTCTCCAGGCTGCTGAGGGTGGTTGCGTGGCCTGCGGAAACGACGCCGGTCGCGGTCAGGCTATCGGCCTGCTGGCTGTTGATCGGCTCAGCGGCCAAAGTGGCGAAAGAGGTCAGTGCGATAGCGGCAGCGGCTGCAAAATATTTGATGGTTTTCATGGGTGACTCCAGTCTGTTTATTTAGGAAGGAAGCCATTCGCTTCCGATGTGGTGAATAATAAAGCATCTGGGCCGATTGAAAATCTGATAATGCTGAGCAAGTTGTTCAAAATATTTGATCGATAATTTACGCATCTTTACGGCGTTTTACGCTGCGTGGTTTATTGCTGACGCGCTTACGTTGACGCGCCATGACAAAGACGCAAGGTAACATGACAGAGCGCCGGTGCGCGCTGCGGCTGGGATTTCTGGCCCCTGGCATGTAGAATGCGGCGGTCAGTTTCGCGGGTGAGTCCCTGATTATCTCCATTTTACAGAAGGTAGAAGAAATGAAGTCTGAAAATAACACTAATAACAATGACTTAAAATCATCTCCAATCGTTGTGGCGTTGGATTACGCCGATAAGAACGCTGCGCTGGCGTTCGCCGACCGTATCGATCCGCAAGACTGCCGGCTAAAAGTGGGCAAGGAAATGTTCACGCTGTTTGGGCCGCAGCTGGTGCGCGATCTGCACGGGCGCGGCTTCGACGTATTTCTTGACCTGAAATTCCACGATATTCCCAATACCACGGCGCATGCGGTAGCCGCAGCGGCCGAGCTGGGCGTTTGGATGGTCAATGTGCATGCCAGCGGCGGCGCGCGCATGATGACTGCTGCTAAAGAAGCGCTGGTGTCATACGGGGCGGATGCGCCGCTGCTGATCGCCGTCACGGTGCTGACCAGCATGGAAGCGGAAGACCTTCGCGGCATCGGCATCGAGGCCAGCCCGGCGGAACACGCCGAGCGCCTGGCGCGCCTGACCCGCGACTGCGGGCTGGACGGCGTAGTGTGTTCGGCACACGAAGCGCAGCGCCTGAAGGCCGCCTGCGGGCAGGCTTTCCAACTGGTGACGCCGGGGATCCGCCCTGAAGGCAGCGCGGCGGGCGATCAGCGTCGTATTATGACGCCGGTGCAGGCGCAGGCCGCCGGCGTGGACTATATGGTGATTGGGCGTCCGATCACCCAATCTGCGGATCCGGCCGCGACGCTGCGCGCGATCCGCGCCTCTTTGGCCTGAGGAAGCGATGATGAATGACGATAACAGCCGTCTGGTGTATTCCACGGACACCGGTCGCATCAAGCAGGAAGAGGTTAAACCGCAACGCGCCAAGGGCGATGGCGTTGTGCGCATCCAGCGCCAGACCAGCGGCCGCAAGGGGAAGGGCGTGTGCCTGATTACCGGCGTCGATCTGGATGATGCCGCGCTCGACAAACTGGCGGCCGAACTGAAAAAGAAATGCGGCTGCGGCGGCTCGGTGAAAGAGGGAGTCATCGAGATCCAGGGCGATAAACGCGATCTGCTCAAACAGCTGCTGGAAGCCAAAGGCATGAAGGTCAAACTGGCGGGCGGTTGAGGCGAATCGCCATGCCGCAGTGCAATGCTGCGGCATGGCTAGAGGTTGTTGCTGCCGGGGGTTAACCCGTTAACGGCGAAAGAACCATAGACTTAAAGTAAAACAGACCTGAAATCATCGTTATTGGTTAATACGTCAAAGCGCCGAGGCGCTTTTGCCCGCCTGTCGGCGGAGGAGCATCGGGCAGGTTATTTGCCAACCTGGTGACCGATGATGCCGCCCACCGCAGCCCCACCCAGCGTGCCCAAAGCGCTGCCGTTGGTCAGCACTGCGCCGCCGACTGCGCCGGCGCCGGCGCCGATAGCGGTGTTGCGATCGCGTTTGGACATGTTGGAACAGGCGCTCAGTGAAAACGCCAGAGTCAGAGCCAGAGCGGCGGTGGCGAAACGTTTATTGATAATCATCATAATGACTTCTCCTTAGCATTGGCTATATGGAAGTGCCCTATAAGTATAGGCGTTAACCATAAATCAGGCCTGCTGTTGATTCCCATGCGGTATCGATATAAAAAATGGCATTTTTGTTAACGGCCGAATAATTAGCGGGTTACGGCCCAAAAGTTACCGAAGCTGAGTATAGGTTTCTCGGGAAGGATAAACAGGTAAATAGTCTTAAAATCCCGCTGCGCAAGGGAAACGGCGGGCGGCGTGGCCCGCGCGGCGCGTTATTCGTTGACCAGCTCCACCTGTACGCCCTGACGTTTCAGCTGATGCTGATACTCCAGCGCCAAACGTGAATCGGTGATCACCCGGCTGATTTGCCCCGGCTGCGCCAGCGGGTTAGGCTGGATCTGGCCGAATTTGCTGGAATCCGTCAGCACGATATTCTCCACGCCCTTGGCCAGCACCGCGCTGACCACATCGGCGCGCATCATGTCGCGGCCGGTAAAGCCGGTTTCGGCCTGAAAGCCGTCAATGCCGATAAACGCTTTGTTGAAATGCACCTGCTGAATGCACAGCCGTGTGAGCGGGCCGACCACGGTTTCGCTTTTCTTCTGGTACATGCCGCCCAACACAATCACGTCGCAGTCGGTTTCTTTGAGCAGGTTGGCGATGTAGTGGCTGACGGTGATCAGCGTAATGCGCTTGCGTTCGGCGATGTAGCGCGCCAGCAGGGCATTGGCGCTGCCGCTCTCGATAAAAATCGTCTCGCCGTCGTTGACCTGCGCGGCGGCGTACTGCGCCAATCGTTGCTTAAGGGTGAAATTGGACATCATGCGGGCGTCGACGTCGTCGCTTTCCAACGCCACGGCGGAGCCGTGCACCCGCTTCAGATAACTGCGTTTTTCCAGCAGGTTGAGATCCTGCCGGATGGTGACTTCCGAGACGCCCGAAGCGCGCGCCAGCTCATTGACGCTGATCCGGCGGCGATCGTTAACCAACTGCAATATGGTCTGTTGTCGTAAATTCATATCGGCCTGATGATGCGGCCGCCAAGGCGCGGCCGCTAAGAGTCAAAGGTTTAAAGAGTATGTTCTGTGCGCGCAATAATATCATCCTGCGCCTCAGGGGATAATGCGGTAAAGAAGGCGGAATAGCCAGCTACGCGAACCACTAAATCACGATATTGGTCAGGGTGTTGCTTCGCCGCCAGCAGCGTTTCGCGCGACACGATGTTGTACTGCACATGCCAGCCGCGATAGCTCTCGAAGAAGGTGCGCAACATCAGCATCAGCTTCTCCCGATCGCGCGGGTTGTCCAGCGTCGCCGGGTTCAGCTTTTGATTGAGCAACACGCCGCCGAGGATCGCCTCGGTCGGCAATTTGGCGAGCGAATTAAACACCGCCGTCGGCCCCAGGTGGTCGGTGCCGGACGCCGGGCTGGCGCCTTCCGCCAGCGGCGCGTGCGCCTTGCGGCCATCCGGCGTGGCCAGGGTGGCAGCGCCGAAGGGCACGTTGGCCGAAATCGACGAGGTGCCGGCGTAATAGCCGCCGCCGATCGGCCCACGGCCGAAGCGGGTGTTGCGGTACTGTTTCAGTTCTTCGATGTAGGTTTGGTAGGCGCGCACCAGCAGCCGATCGACCTCGTCCACATCGTTGCCGTATTTGGGCGCAGCGTTAAGCAGCCTCTGGCGCAGCTGTTCGCCATCCAGCCCGGCGAAGTCTTCGGCCAGCGCCGTCGCCAGCTGCTGCTGGCCGATCGCCCCTTGGTCGAACACCAGTTTGCGCACCGCCGCCAGGCTGTTGCCCAGGTTGGCGATGCCGACCTGCAGGCCGGAAACCCAATCGTATTTGGCGCCGCCTTGCTTGATGCTTTTGCCGCGTTCAATGCAGTCATCCACCAGCGCGGAGCAGAGGATATCGTGAGCGTTCTCCTCCAGCACGCTGTCCACCACGCATTCGATCTCAATTGACTTGCGCGTGTAGTAGCGGATTTGCCGATCCCAGGCGGTTAAGACCTGCTCGAAATCGGCGAAGTTTCCTTTGGACAGCGCCTGTTCCTGCGGCAGGAAAATCTGCCCGGACGTGGCGTCGCGGCCTTGTTCCAGCGCCGCCAGCAGCACGCGGGCGAAGTTGATGAAGCTCATGCCGGTGCAGCGATAGCCCCATTTGCCGCCGACGGCGGTCTCGATACAGCCGATGGCGGCGTAGTTGTAAGCGTCCTGCGGTTCGACCCCCAGCTTGATGAACTCGGGAATGACGATTTCGTCGTTATTGAATGCCGGCATGCCGAAACCGCAGCGGATCACCTGTACGCAGGCGTCGAGGAAATCGGCGCTCATCCCGGCGTGGTAACGCACGCTGAGGTTGGGCTGGGTGGAGCGCAGGCGGCCGCAGGATTCGAGAATGGCGTAGGACAGCGGATTGACCGCGTCGCACGGCCGGCCATCGACCAGTTTTTGCCCACCGATAGTGACGTTCTGGTACAGCGGGCTGCCGGCGGAGGCCTTGGAGTGCGAGCCGGAGCGGATCTTGTTGACCTCCAGCAGCTTCAGCCAGCAGCTGTGCAGCAGCTCGATGGCGTCTTCCCGCGCCAGGTTTTGCTCCAGCTCCACGTCGCGCCGATACCAGGGATAGAGATACTGATCGAGGCGGCCAAAGGAAACCGAATGGCCGTTGGATTCGATCTGCAACGTCAGCTGGATGAAATAGCACAGCTGCAGTGCCTGCCAGAAGGTTTGCGGCGGGCGATGGGCGATCAGGTCGCAGTTGTCTGCGATAGCCAGCAGCTCGGCGCGCCGCCAGTCGCGGGCTTCGTTTTGCGCCATGTCGCGCGCCAGGCGGGCGAAGCGCAGGATGTGCCCGCTCAGCGCCGTCAACACAATATCGATAGCGTTGAGAAACTGCGCCTTGTGCAGATCTTCCCACTCGGTCAGACGCAGGCGGCTGCGGCGCGCGCGCACCTTTTCACGCAGGCCATCGAGGCCTAACTCCAGCAGCAACGGGAAGTTGACCGCCAGATGGGCGTCGCCGGAGGTCATATTGCCCTCGGCCTTGATGATGCCGGTGGCCAGCAGCGCCTTTTGTTCGTCGGTGAACATGCCGTAGCAGCGATCCTGCACCGTTTGGCCGCGCCACCAGGGGCACAGACGATGCAAAATTGCCTTGTTCTCGTCGCTGACCGAAAAACCGGCGCCCGGCCGGTCGGCCAACTGGTCTATTTCGTTTTCTATCCAGCCGACGGTGTATTCGGGGAAGATCGGCGCGGCGCGCAGCTCGCTGGCCTGGTTGCCGACGATCAGCTCGTCGTTGGCGATCCAGATGCTGCGTTTCGCCAGATGGTTGGCCAACGCCAGGGCGCGGCGCACCGGCAGCGGCTTGTCCTGATGCTGCTGATAGGCCTCGGTATAGTGCTGCGCGCGTTCGGTGCACACCGGCGGTTTGACGATGTGAATCAGCGCATTCTTATGCGCCTGGATACGGGCGCTCAGGGTAGTCAAATCCAACGTGGTCATGGTGTTATCCTCGCAAAATGGCGGTCAGACCCTTGGCACCGGCATAGTCTTCGGCGAAGGCCAGCAGGTCGGGTGCGTCCAGTGGCGTGCGGGCGGCATGGTAGGGTTCGCCGAGCAGGTGGTACTTGTTGATGCCAAGCGTGTGGTACGGCAGAAAGTGGATCTCCGACACGCCGATCTCGTCGGCGGCGAAGTCGACGATGGCACGGACAGAGCGGCGATCGGCGTTGAAATCGGGGATCAGCGGCACACGGAGGGTCATTGGTACGCCGTGCGCCGCCAGCCGACGAAAATTGTTCATCACCCGGCGGGCGGAACCGCCGGTCCAGGCTCTGAAGCGCGCTTCGTCGGTGTGTTTGAGATCGGCCAGCAGCAGATCCAGCCACGGCAGCGAAGGGGCGATATAACGCCATGGGACGTGCAGGCAGGATTCGACGGCGGTGTGGATGCCGGCCTCGCGGCCGCGCCGCAGCAGGTCCGCCGTGATGTCCGGCTGCATAAAGGGTTCACCGCCGGACAGCGTTAAACCGCCGCCGCTGCGCAGGTAGAAAGGCTTATCCCGCATCACCTCGGCCATGATATCGTCAGGGTTGATCGGGCTGCCGCACAGGCTGAGCGCGCCGGTCGGGCAGGCGGCGGCCAGGGCGGCATAATCGTCTGCGCTAATCAGCTCGCGTTGCAGCGTCAGCGGCCCGTCGGTGCGTTGCAGCCCTTGCGGACAACGCTCGGCGCACAGCGTGCAGCCGCTCAGGCACAGGCGCTCGTCAAACAGCAGGTCTGCGTGGCGCGAACGGCTTTCCGGGTTCTGACACCACCGGCAGCTCAGCGGGCAGCCTTTTAAAAAGACCACGCTGCGGATGCCCGGGCCGTCATGGGTCGAGTAGCGCTGCAGATTGAAGATCATGAGTCACCCGTTTGGCGTTGCTGTATCTTTCGCCATTAAAGATGTTTCGAATGAAAGTTGAGTTGATTTTGATCAAAAGTTAGCACGGTTTTTGCCCTATGATGATCAGAGTTTGAATCCGCCTACAGAACATGACACAGGAGTCCGTGATGGAGCTTTATCTCGATACCGCCGATGTGACCGCGGTAAAACGCCTGGCGCGCATTCTGCCGCTGCACGGCGTCACCACCAACCCGAGCATCGTGGCGAAGGAAGGCAAGCCGATCTGGGAAGTGCTGCCCGCGCTGCGCGACGCCCTCGGCGGCACCGGCAAGCTGTTCGCACAGGTGATGGCGACCGATGCGGAACGTATGGTGGCGGAGGCGGCGCTGCTCAGCCAGCGGGTACCGGGGCTGGTGGTGAAAATCCCGGCGACCGCTGAAGGGCTGGCGGCGATCAAGAAGCTTAAAACGATGTCCATTCCGACGTTGGGCACCGCGGTGTACGGCGCTGCACAGGGGCTGTTGGCGGCCTTGGCCGGGGCGGAATATGTGGCGCCTTACGTCAACCGGGTGGACGCGCAGGGCGGCGACGGCATCGAAATGGTGCACGAGCTGCAGCAGCTGTTGAGCCTGCATGCGCCGTCGGCGCAGGTGCTGGCCGCCAGTTTCAAAACGCCGCGCCAGGCGCTGGAGTGCCTGTTGGCGGGCTGCCAGGCCATCACGCTGCCGGTGGACGTCGCGGAGCAGTTCCTGAATGCGCCGGCAGTGCAGGCCGCGGTCGAGAAATTCGAACAGGATTGGCAGGGGGCGTTCGGCTCCACGCTGTTAGGCTAAAGCCAGTAAAAAGGGCGCCGCGGCGCCCTTGCTTGATGCTCGGTTCGTTTAGCTGCGGCCGGCCTCTTCCCTCAGCGCGGCGCCGACCTCGTGCGCCGTCGGCTGTTCGGCGCGCAGCGCCCGGCGGATCGCGAAGAAGGCGGCGATCAGCATGGTCACCGCCACCAGCATAAAGAATCCGCACAGCGCGGCGTTGATCTGGTTGCTGAATACGATGGTTTCCATGTCTTTCAACGATTTGGCCGGCGCAATGATCGTGCCTTGCTCGATGCCGGTGGAGAACTTCTTCGCCTGCGCCAGGAAGCCGATGCTCGGTTTTTCGTGGAAGATCTTCTGCCAGCCGGCGGTCATAGAGGTCACGAACAGCCAGGCGGTCGGCAGAATAGTCACCCAGGCGTAGCGCTGCTTTTTCATCTTGAACAGCACCACGGTGCCGAGGATCAGCGCCATCGACGCCAGCATCTGGTTGCCGATACCGAACAGCGGCCACAGGGTATTGATGCCGCCGAGCGGATCGACCACGCCCTGATACACGAAAAAACCCCAACCGGCCACCGCCACCGTGGTGCCCGCCAGGTTGCCGAACCAGGAGCGGTTATTGGCCAGCTGCGGCACCGCCACGCCCACCAGATCCTGTACCATAAAGCGGCAGGCGCGGGTGCCGGCGTCGACGGCGGTCAGGATGAACAGCGCTTCGAACAGAATGGCGAAGTGGTACCAGAACGCCATCATCGCCCGGCTGTTGAACACCTCACTGATGATGTGCGCCATACCCACGGCGAAGGTCGGGGCGCCGCCAGCGCGCGACAGGATGGCGTTCTCGCCCACCTCTTTGGCGATCAGCGCCAGCGTTTCCGGCGTGACGATAAAGCCCCAGCTGTTAATGACCTGCGAAGCATTTTCCACCGTGGTGCCGATCAGCGCCGCCGGCGAGTTCATGGCGAAGTAAACGCCCGGATCCAGCACCGAGGCGCAGATCAGCGCCATGATGGCGACGAAAGACTCCATCAGCATGGCGCCGTAGCCGATAAAGCGAATGTGGCTTTCGCGCTCTATCAGCTTGGGCGTGGTGCCGCTGGAGACCAGCGCGTGGAAGCCGGAAATGGCGCCGCAGGCGATGGTGATGAACAGGAACGGGAACAGGGCGCCGGCGAACACCGGGCCGCTGCCGTCGATAAAGCGCGAAACTGCCGGCATTTTCATCTCCGGCATGGCGAAGACGATGCCGATGGCCAGGCCGATGATGACGCCGATTTTCATAAAGGTGGAAAGGTAATCGCGCGGCGCCAGCAGCAGCCACACCGGCAGCACCGAGGCGACGAAGCCGTAGATCACCAGCACCCAGGTCAGGGTGGTGCCGTGCAGCGTGAAGAACGGCCCCCAATAGGGATCTTGCGCCACGTTGCCGCCGTAAACGATCGCCAGCAGCATCAGCACGAAGCCAATCACCGAAATTTCAGCGATCTTGCCCGGCCGGATAAAGCGCATGTAGATGCCCATGAACAGGGCGATCGGGATGGTGGCGGCGATGGTGAACAGCCCCCACGGGCTGTCGGCCAACGCTTTCACCACCACCAACGCCAGCGCCGACAGGATGATGATCATCACCCCCAGCGCGCCGAGCATGGTGATCACCCCGGCGAACGCGCCCAGCTCTTGCTTGGCCATTTCCCCCAGTGAACGCCCGTCGCGGCGCGTGGAGATGAACAGCACCAGAAAATCCTGCACCGCGCCGGCCAACATAACGCCGACCAGGATCCAGATGGTTCCCGGCAGGAAGCCCATCTGCGCGGCCAGGATCGGCCCCACCAGCGGCCCGGCGCCGGCGATGGCGGCGAAGTGGTGGCCGAACAGCACCCATTTGTTGGTGGGCACGTAGTCCAGGCCGTCGTTGTGGCGTTCGGCCGGGGTCAGACGGCGGTCATCCAGTTCAAAGACCTTGTCGGCGATGAACCGGCTGTAGAAGCGGTAGGCGATGCTGTAGCAGGCGACGGCGGCGACCACCAGCCAGACGGCGTTGACGTGCTCGCCGCGGCTGAGCGCCAGCATGGCGAAGGCGAAGGCGCCGACCAACGCCACCAGCAGCCAGATAAGTCCGGACCTGATGTTTCTCATGAAATAACTCCTTGGCGTGCAGAGGTAAAATCGACGTTGTTATTAGGAATGACGTTTTAACAGTAGAAGTTTTGCCGCCGAACCGCGGCAGGTCGGATGAGAAATGTGAAGCAGGTGGGGTTTTAGTGTAAAAACAACGTGATGAAACCGCGTTGGCGCAGGCTGCCGCCCACGCAATCCTCGGCAGTTATTCATTCTGCATTTTCACGGCGCGTACAGCGAATCATCGTCGTTTTTTATTCGGGCACGGCGTCTGGCGAACTATTATTTTATCTGTCGAGGCGTGCCGAAATAAAATCATCCGTGCCGTGTTATACCTTTATTTCAACCCGCAGGTTTAATCATTCATAAAATAAATAATAAAGTCACGAAAGGAATTTAATTATGATAAATAAAATCATCGAAGGGTATTTACCGCAGCTCACGGCCATTCGGCACGATATTCACCAGCATCCCGAGTTGGGTTTTGAAGAATTTCGCACCAGCGATCTGGTGGCGGATTATCTAAGCTCGTGGGGCTATGAGGTACACCGTGGATTGGCGGGCACCGGCGTGGTGGGGACGCTGCGGGTGGGCGACGGCGTTAAACGCCTCGGACTGCGCGCCGATATGGACGCCTTGCCGATCGAGGAAAACAACGGCAAACCCTGGAGCAGCAGCGTGGCCAACCGCATGCACGCCTGCGGCCATGACGGCCATACTACTATGCTGCTCGGCGCCGCGCGCTACCTGGCGCAAACCCGCCTTTTCAACGGCACGCTGCATCTGATTTTCCAGCCGGCGGAAGAGATGCTGAACGGCGGCGCGCGCATGGTGGAACAGGGGCTGTTCGAACGCTTCCCCTGCGATGCCATCTTCGCCATGCACAACATGCCGGGGATGCCGCTCGGCGAATTCTTCTTCCGGCACGGCCCGTTCATGGCCTCGATGGATCAGTTCAACGTGCGGGTGCAGGGGCGCGGCGGCCACGGCGCCATCCCTCAGCTGGCGGTCGATCCGGTGCTGGTGGCCTCGCATATCACCGTCGCGCTGCAGAGCATCGTTTCGCGCAATATCGATCCGCTGGAAGCGGCGGTGATCACCGTTGGCAGCATCAAGGCCGGCGAGGCGGCCAACGTGATCCCGGACAGCGCGGAGATGAAGCTCAGCGTACGCTCGCTGGATCGCCAGGCGCGCGCTACGCTGCTGGCGCGCATTCCGGCGCTGATCGAAGCGCAGGCGGCAAGCTTCGGCGCCCACGCGACGGTGGAACACGTTAACGGCACGCCGGTGTTGGTCAACGACGAAGCGATGACCCGTTTCGCCCATCGCGTGGCGCAGCAGCAGTTCGGCGCCGCCCGCGCACACTACGGCGCCAGGCCGCTGATGGGCAGCGAAGACTTCGCCTTTATGCTTGATGCGCATCCGCAAGGCTGCTACCTGATCATCGGCAACGGCAACGGCAACGGCGACGGCGAAGGGAGCTGCATGGTGCATAACCCGGGATATGACTTTAACGATGGGTGTCTGGCGGCCGGCAGCCAGTATTGGGGAGCATTGGCGGAAGCGTATTTAAAATAAATTCGAAGAATAATAACAGGGAAGATAATGATGAGTGAAAATACGGCGGCGACGCAACCAACAATAAACGCGCCCGCGAGGGTAGGCGGCAAGAAGGTGATATTTGCCGCCTCCTTCGGCAATGCGCTGGAGTTTTTCGATTTCGGTATCTATAACTTCTTCGTTATTTATATCAGCGTATTGTTTTTTCCCCCCTCGAGCGATCCCAATTTGGCGTTGCTGTTGGCGTTCGCCACGTTTGGCGTCAGTTTTTTCATGCGGCCGCTGGGCGGCATTCTGATCGGCGCCTATGCCGATCGCCATGGCCGCAAGCCGGCGATGATCCTGACGATTTCACTGATGAGCCTTGGCACGGCGATGATCGGCTTTGCGCCGACCTACGCCAGCGCCGGCTATTGGGGAACCGTCACGCTGGTGGCGGCGCGTTTGATCCAGGGCGTGGCGGCGGGCGGCGAGGTGGGCGCATCGATGTCGTTGCTGGTGGAGTCGGCGCCACCTAACCGGCGAGGCTTCTATTCCAGCTGGTCGCTGGCGACACAGGGCATCGCCACCGTGGTCGGCGGTGTCACCGCGCTGGCGCTCAGCGCGGCGTTGCCGGCGATCTCCGGCGAGCCGAACGCCATGGCCGAGTGGGGATGGCGCATTCCGTTCTTTATCGGCGTGGCGCTGGCGCCGCTCGGTTGCTGGCTGCGTCTCGGATTGGAAAGCGACCAGCCGCCGGTGTCGCGGGCTCATGAACCGCCGGCGCAGCTGCGACGGCACTCGCGGGCGGTGGTGCTCGGCGTGATGCTGACCATTGGCGCCACCGTCGCCACTTACATCTCGATGTATTATCTCGGCACTTACGCGGTGAAATACTTAGGCATGCCGCAAGCCTACGGCTACGCCGCGATGCTGCTGGCGGGGCTGGTGACCTTCGGCGGCAGCCTGTTGGTTGGGCACTGGTGCGATCGCTATGGCCGCTTGCCACTGATCCGAGGCTCGCGCATCGCTATCTTGATCGTGGCCTTGCCGGCATTTTGGTGGCTGAGCGCCGCGCCGCATCCGGCGGTGCTGCTGCTGATTGTCGCGATATTGGTCGGATTGACCACGCTCGGCTCGGTGCCGACCATGCTGATGATTTCGGAGCTGTTTCCGCAGCGCATTCGCGCATTGGGGTTTGCGTTGGTCTACAGCCTCGGCGTGGCGATTTTCGGCGGCTTCGCCCAATATATCGCCTCGCAGTCGATCGCGTTGAGCGGCTCGCTGCTGGCGCCCGCCGTCTACCTGATGCTAGCGACGCTGGCTTCGTTGGCGGTGCTGCCATTGCTGCGTGAAACCGGCGGTGATCCATTGCGCTAGCGAGCGCGGGCGAAAAAAAACGCCGGCGGTTTTCACCGTCGGCGTTTGGCGTCGCTACCGTTTCAGGCTGGCGTTCAGGCCGCCGGCCGGGCGATCACGCTGCGGGTTTCCATGCGCACTTCGGCGATGGTGACCTGCAAGGTATCGCTTTGGCGATAAACCACTTCGCCTTTGATCTGCACGGTGCCGGTTTCCTGGCTGCACTGCATCTCGTCACGCACCGCGTGAATAAACGGCGCCGGGATGAAGGCAACCGCGCCGTTGTCCAGCAGGCGCACGCGCAGGCCGCCGCGTGTCACGTCGATGATCTCGGCGTTGAAGCGGGTATCGGTACCGGCCTTGTCCTGCAGGAAGCGGGCGTACAGCCAGTCGCCGACGTCGCGTTCCGCCATGCGGTTCAGGCGGCGGCGTTCCGCCAGCTGCACCGTCACGTCATCCTGCGGTTTTTCCGCCGGCTGCTGGTTGATGATCGCCTTCAGCAGGCGATGATTGACCATATCGCCGTATTTACGGATCGGTGATGTCCAAGTGGCGTAAGCCTCCAGCCCCAGACCGAAGTGTGGCCCCGGCGTAGTGCTGATCTCGGCGAAGGTCTGGAAGCGGCGGATGCGGCTGTCGAGGAACTGGGTCGGCTGCGCATCCAGGTGGCGGCGCAGTTCGCAGAAACCGTCGAGGGTCAGCAGCTTCTCGGCTTCGGCTTCGACGCCGTTGGCCTGCAGTACGGTGACCGCTTGCTCAACCAGCGCAGGATCGAAACCGGTGTGCACGTTGTACACGCCGAAGCCCAGGCGATCGCGCAGCACGATGGCGGCGCAGACGTTGGCGGCGATCATGCACTCTTCAACGATGCGGTTGGCGCTGCGGCGCTGCTCGGTAACGATCTCCAGCACGTCGCCTTTTTCACCCAACACGAAGCGGTAGTCCGGGCGATCTTTGAATACCAGCGCATGCTGGTGGCGCCAGGCGTTGCGCGCGTCGCAAACGCGTTTCAGCAGGGTGATCTGTTGCGCGATGGCGTCGCTCGGCGGTTGCCAGCCGGCAATGCCGTCCAGCCAGTCGGAGACTTCGTCGTACACCAGTTTGGCTTTGGATTCGATCTCGGCGGCGAAGAACTGAATATCTTCGCCCAGCGCGCCGTCGGCGGCGATGGTCACGCGGCAAGCCAGCACCTGACGGCGCTCGTTAGGGCGCAGCGAGCACAGGTTGTCCGACAGATCGCGCGGCAGCATCGGGATGTTGAAGCCCGGCAGATAGTTGGTGAAGGCGCGCACGCGGGCGATATCGTCCAGCTTGCTGCCTTGTTCTACGTAGGCAGTAGGATCGGCGATGGCGATGGTCAACTGCAGCGAACCGTCACCGTTGTCGGTCACGTACAGCGCATCGTCCATGTCTTCGGTGCTGGCGCTGTCGATGGTGACGAATTCGAGCGCGGTCAGATCTTCACGCACCAGCGCAGCGTCCGGCTCGCTGAGGGCCTGCATCTCCGGCGCCTCTTTTTCCAGGTTGTGACGCGCCAGCGTCACCCACCACGGGGCGAAATGGTCTTCACCGTCGGTGATAAACTGGGTCAGGTCGGCGTTGAAGCCGCGATCGCCTTTCAGCGGATGGCGGCGCATTTCCGCCACCGCCCAGTCGCCGGCCTGGAAGTTGTGGGTCAGTTCACGCACCGGGCGGCACGGAATCGCGTCTTTCAGCAACGGATGATCGGGCACGATGGACAGACGATCGTCGCGCTTTTGCACGCGGCCGACAAAGCGCGACAGGAATGGCTCGACCAGGGTTTCCGGCTCGGCGATTTCGCGCTCTTTCTCGGTGTGCAGGGTGGCGATAATGCGATCCCCGTGCATGACTTTCTTCATGTACGGCGGCGGAATGAAGTAGCTTTTTTGACCGTCTACTTCAAGAAAGCCAAAGCCTTTCTCAGTCCCTTTCACTACGCCTTCAACGCGCGGGGTCTGAGAGTGAAGTTGCTGTTTTAGCTGCGCCAGCAGCGGGTTATCTTGAAACATATCGTCCAGTGAATGGGTTGTGAGTGGCAAGATTTGCGGCTGACAGTTTTACGCGAATCACCCGCTGCGAGCAAGCCTAACGTCACGGAACCCCGCGTTGCCGCGCGATTTTGCGCAAGATTGGTCAATCGAAGGGCGAACGATGAAAAACCCCGGCGCGCAGGCCGGGGTGAAGGAGGGAGGTAATCAGTCCTGCAGCGGCGTCGGCTGCAGGATTTCAATCCAGTAATCGTCCGGATCGCGAATGAACGCGACGTAGTTCATGCGGCCTTCATGCAGGCGTTTCTGGAAGGTGACGCCCAGGCGCTCAAAACGCTCGCAGGCGGCGCGCACGTCCGGCACCGTGACGCACAGGTGGCCAAAGCCGCGCGGCTCGCCGTTGCCGTTGTGGTAATGGAAATCCGCCTGATTTTCGGTGCCGTGGTTATGGGTCAGCTCGAGAATGCCCGGTTGGCTCAGCGCCCAGCGTTTGCGTTCGTCGTCATCCTGCGGGATCTGCTCGCGCGGGCTGCGCGTCAGGTAGCAGATGGTGAAGGCGGCCTCTTTGAATTCTTCCAGATAGACCGGGGTAAAACCCAGTACGCGAGTGTAGAAATCCAGCGCTTTGGTCAGGTCTTTCACGCGGATCATGGTGTGGTTGAACACGTAACCGTCGGTTACCGCGTCCGGTTGGGCCGCCACGCCGGGCAGCGTCAGTAAATCATTCAGTGGCATCAGTGCTCCTCCTCAAGGTGTCGACAGACTGTAGGTGAAATCGATGCTAATCTAAAGTGATTGTTTTTAACTAAAACGCTAACTAAAAGTGAGTGATAGATGAAGCTGAGCCAGCTGAAGTTTTTCTGCACCGTGGTGGAACACAAAACCATCGCCGCCGCCGCCCGTGAGCTGCACTGCGTGCCTTCCAACGTCACGCTGCGGCTGCGCGAGCTGGAAGAGACGTTGGGCGGCGAGCTGTTTTTCCGCGATAAAAACCGGCTGTACGTCAATCCCAAAGGCCGGCTGTTCTATCAACAGGCGCGCGACATCGTGGCGCAGGCGGAGCGCAGCAAGCAGCTGTTCGCCGGAGAACATCAGCATGGGCTACTGAACCTCGGAGCGCTGGATTTCTCGCTGGTCAGCCATTTGCCGGCGCGCATCGCCCGGCTGCGCCATTTACAACCCCATCTGCAGATCAACGTGCTCAGCCGCGATTCATTGGTGCTGGAGCGCATGCTGATCGACAGTACCCTCGATCTAGCGATCACCGACGGCCCGATTGAACATCCGTTGCTGGCCAGCCAAAAGGCGTTTGACGAACGGCTGGTGATGCTGATGCCGGCTGATGCCGGGCAGCCCGATGCCGCCACGCTGGCGGCGCTGGAATTTTACACGTTCAGCCGCGAATGCTCGTTCCGCCTGAAGGTGGATCACTGGCTGGCCTCGCGCGGGCTGAAACCGCGTATGACGCTGGAAATGGAGTCTTATGCCGCGATGGCGGCCTGCGTGCAGGCAGGTTGCGGCGTCGCCTGCGTGCCGGGTTCTTTGCTGCCGCAGATTTTGCCCGCTCCGGGGCTGAAGGTGGTGGAAATGGGCGAGGAGGGCGTGAGCGATCTGTACTTCGTCTGGCGACGGCATCAGCTGTCCGACGAATTACAGACCATCCTGGCGATATTGAAGCGCCCGGCGTGAACCGGGCGCGCGTTTTCAGGCAATGCGCAGCGAGGGTTGCTGTTCGCTGCGGCGAATCGCCACCGGGATCGACTTCGACGTCGGGGTGCCGGTGCCGTCGCCGAAGCTGGCCAGCGGCACCAGCGGGTTGGTTTCCGGGTAGTAGGCCGCCAGGTTGCCACGCGGAATGTCGTAACTCACCAGCTTGAATCCGTCCACTTTACGCACCACGCCATCGTTCCACAGAGTCTCTATCTCAACCCGTTCGCCATCCTGCAGGCCCAGCGCCGCCAGATCTTCCGGATGGATGAACAACACTTCGCGCTGGCCGTAAACGCCGCGGTAGCGGTCATCCAGGCCATAGATGGTGGTGTTGTACTGATCGTGCGAGCGCAGCGTTTGCAGGGTAAACGGCGCTTGCACGTCGCCCAGTTGCGGGAACAGGGTCGCCGGCAGCGCGGCGGCGCTGAATTCCGCCTTGCCGCTCGGCGTGGCAAAGCGCAGTTCGGCGGCGGCATTGCCCAGGTAGAATCCGCCGGGCTGCTCGCAGCGACGGTTGAAATCCTCAAAGCCGGGAATGGTGGCGGCGATATGATCGCGGATCAGCGAGTAGTCGTCGGCCAACTCCAGCCAGTCCAGCTGCTGCGTGCCCAGCACCGCGTCGGCGATGCCGCAGACGATCGCCGTTTCCGAACGTTGGGTATCCGCCAGCGGTTTGCCGATGCCTTCCGAAGCGTGAACCATGCTGAAAGAATCTTCGACCGTGATGTACTGCGAGCCGCTGGCCTGCATGTCCAATTCGGTGCGGCCCAGCGTCGGCAGGATCAACGCGTCTTTGCCGGTCACCAGGTGGCTGCGGTTAAGTTTGGTGCTGATGTGTACCGTCAAATCGCAGTTGCGCAGGGCGCGGGCGGTGCGCTCGGTGTCCGGCGCCGCGGCGGCCAGATTGCCGCCCAGCGCGATCAGCACTTTCACTTCGCCGCGCAACATCGCTTCGATCGCTTCCACCGTGTTGTGGCCCACCGCGCGATTGGCGGTGAAGTTAAAGTGGTGTTCCAGGCTGTCGAGCAGCGCCTTGGGCGACTTCTCGTCAATCCCCATGGTGCGGTTGCCCTGGACGTTGCTGTGGCCGCGCACCGGGCACAGACCGGCGCCCGGTTTGCCCAGTTGCCCGAACAGCAGTTGCAGGTTGGTGATTTCACGCACCGTCGCAATAGAGTGCTTATGCTGAGTCACGCCCATCGCCCAGGTGCAGATCACCCGCTCGGCGCCCTGGTAAGTGGCCGCCGCCTGGCGCAATTGCGCTTCGCTCAGGCCCGATTGTGCGGTAATGGCCCGCCACTCGGTCGCATCCACCTGCGCCAGGTATGCCTCCACGCCGACGCTGTGCCGCTCGATAAACGCCAGGTCAAACAGGGGGGGCTCACCGGCGGCCAGCCGCTGGCGGTGGGTTTCCAGCAGCGCTTTCACCATGCCGCGCACCGCCGCCATATCGCCGCCCAGATTCGGTTGGTAATAGGAGGAGCTGATCGGCGAGGATTTGGGCGTCAGCATCTGCACCGGATCCTGCGGATCGGCGAATCTTTCCAGCCCGCGCTCGCGCAGGGTGTTGAAACTGACGATGCGCGCGCCGCGTCGGGCGGCGTTTTTCAGGCTGTGCAGCATGCGCGGGTGGTTGGTGCCGGGGTTTTGACCGAACACGAAGATGGCGTCGGCTTTTTCGAAGTCATCGATGCGGATGGTGCCTTTGCCGACGCCGATGCTTTGCTTCAGCCCGACGCCGCTCGCCTCGTGACACATGTTGGAGCAGTCGGGGAAATTGCTGGTGCCGAGCATGCGGCCGAACAGTTGATAAAGGTACGACGCTTCGTTGCTGGCGCGGCCCGAGGTATACAGCTCAATTTGGTTCGGGTTGTCCATTGCGTTGATGTGCCTGGCGATCAGCGCCAGCGCGTCCGGCCAATGAATAGGCTCACAATGGTCGGTTTCGGCGTTGTAGCGCATCGGATGCGTGAGGCGCCCCTGATATTCGAGGAAATAGTCGCTCTGCTGCTGCAGGGTGCTGACGCTGTGCGCGGCGAAGAACTCAGGCTCGACGGCGCTGCGCGTCGCTTCCCAACTGACCGCCTTGGCGCCGTTTTCACAGAAGCTGAAGGTGCTGTGGTTGTCGTCGCCCCAGGCGCAACCGGGGCAGTCGAAGCCGCGCGCCTTGTTGACGCGCATCAGGTTGCGCATGTTTTTTAGGGTTTGTTTACTGTCGAGGACAAAGCGGGTGGTGGCTTCAAGCGAACCCCAGCCGCCCGCTGGGCCGGTATAAGGCTTGATTGACGGTTTGAATTTCATGGTGACACTTCGCAGGTGGTTGTAGCTAAAAAGTAAACGCTTTTTTATGCGTCTTGCGTATTTATGTCACAAGTTTAGGGGCGCGGCAGGCAGGCGTCTAATCGAATGGGGCAATGGCGGCATAGAGCATATCTATCGCAGGCGGACGCTGACCTAAACAAATGGTTGCATAAAGACACCCGCTGCAAAAGAGTAATGGTTTCACCTGAAAGTGAATTCATGCAGTCTATCTCGCGGATTATATTGGCATTTTATTTAGCCTGCGGGCCTGAGGAACACAGCGTGAAGCGTTCAGTATCAGTGGTGATCGGCGGTATCTTACTGCCTTTAGCGGCGCAGGCGGCGGAAACGGCGTCCCATTTTCCCACCATGACCCCACCGGCGATAGACGCCGCCTCTTACGTATTGATGGATTACACCACCGGCCAGGTGCTGGCTGCCGGCAATGCCGACGAGCGGCGCAATCCGGCCAGCCTGACCAAGCTGATGACCGGTTTGGTGATCGATCATGCGCTCGATGAGCATAAGATTGGCCTCGACGATGTCGTCACCGTGGGGAAAGACGCCTGGGCGCAGGGCAACCCGGTGTTCAAAGGCTCCTCGTTGATGTTCCTGAAGCCTGGTGACAGGGTCACGGTGCGCGATCTCAGCCGCGGCATCATCATCGATTCCGGCAACGACGCCTGCGTGGCGATGGCGGACTATGTGGCGGGCAGCCAGGCCAACTTCGTCAAGCTGATGAACGAGAAGAGCGCGCAGCTGGGCCTGCAGAACACCCATTTCGAAACGGTACACGGGCTGGATGCGCCGGGGCAGTTCACCACCGCCGGCGATCTGGCGGTGATTGCACGCGCCATCATCATGAGCGAGCCGGCGGAATACCATATGTACAGCGAGAAATCGCTGACCTGGAACGGCATCACGCAGCAGAACCGCAACGGGCTGCTGTGGGATAAGACCCTGCACGTCGACGGCCTGAAAACCGGACACACCGCCTCGGCCGGCTTCAACATCATCGCTTCCGCCACCGAAGGAGATCGCCGTCTGATCGCCGTGGTGATGGGCGGCAAAAGTTCAAAAGGCCGCGAGGAACAGGCGCGCAAGCTGCTGAGCTGGGGGCTGCGCGACTTTAGCACGGTACACCTGTTTAGCGCCGGCCAGAGCCTGGGGGAAGAGCCGATCTGGTACGGCGAAAGCCACCGCTTGCCGGTCGGCAGCGCGCAGGACCAGTCGCTCAGCCTGCCGAAAAACGAGGCGGACAAGCTGAAGGCGCAGTACGTGCTCAACGTTGCGCGGCTGGAAGCGCCGGTCAACAAAGGACAAATCGTCGGCGAGATCCGCATCAGTGACAATGGCCAGGTGGTGAAAACCCTGCCGCTGGTGGCGCTGCGGGCGGTGCCGCAGGGCGGCGTGTTCTCGCGCCTGGCGGATTACGTGAAGCTCAAACTCTGACTCACCGGGCGGGCGACGGCGCCCGGTGGTATACTGGTACGAATGCCGATCATTGAGCCGCGCTATGGATATTAAACAACTGATTTATCTGTGTAATTTAGAAAGGGAGCGCCACTTCGGCCGGGCGGCGGAAGCCAGCTTCGTCAGCCAGCCGACGCTGTCCATGCGATTGAAAAATCTGGAAAAAGAACTGGGCGTTTCGCTGATTAACCGCGGCAACCATTTCGGCGGCTTTACCGCCGAGGGCGAACGGGTGTTGGCGTGGGCGCGCGAGATCGTCTCGGTCTACCAAGGGCTGAAACTGGAGGTGGAGTCGCTCAAGCACGGCTTGCACGGTACGTTGCGCCTCGGCGTGGTGCCGCAGTGCAGCATCTCGGTGGCGGAAATGCTCAAGGCGGTCAGCGAACGTTATCCCCATCTTGATTATCGGTTGGCGGTGCTGAGCGCCGATCAACTGCTGGAGGCGCTGACGGCGCACACCGTAGATATCGGCATCGGCTTTTTCGAGCTGTCGACCTTGAAAGAACTGCATTTCCAATCGCAGCCGCTGGTGGAAACCGGCGTCGAGCTGGTGTTTCATCCGCAGCATTTCCCTAAGCTGGTGGGGGATGCGCCGTTGCCGCTGGAGGCGGTGGCTGCCTTGCCGCTGTGTCTGGCCGAGCCGACGCGTTATTTCCGCCGCTATCTCGATCAGCATTTCCGCGACGCTGGATTGACGCTGCACCCGCGGCTGGAAACTACCTCTATCTTCCAACTGCTGGAGGGGATTTTCGTCGGGTTGGGCTGCGGGTTGTTCCCGCGCGGCCAACTGCAATCGCCGCTGATGCCGGCATTGCAGCGGCGTCCGGTGGCCATCGCCGCCATGCCGCGTCATGCGGCGGTGGTGGTCGATATGTCGGAGCGCGCCACGCCGTTGGCGCAGAAGTTTTTCGATGCCGCCAGCGAGTGGTTGCGGCGGCAAAATGGATAGAAAAATTTAAGTTTATCCCGTGCCCGGCAATGATTATGGCCCCTAGGGGCCATAATCATTTCTCTTCTAATGGTTGCTGAAATACGTGTTAATTGCCGACGGTAATAGTCGGGTCCCAATAGAAGTAACCTAATAGTTTTTGGTCTCCGCCGTTTGGTCGATAATAAAGGCCAAATTGAATGCAATAGTTTTCCGTGCCGGTATTGGTGATGTCAGCCTGTATGAACCAATAGGTTTGGTTGGTGAAGGTGACGGGGAATACGGTATTTTGCGCAGGCATCATCGAGCTGCGCGTGTACATTTTGAATGTCGGGTTGGAGAAAACCTGGGTGCCGCTGCCAAACTGCGGCAGCCCATAGATCAGGACGCCGGCATCGAAATTTGCCGATTCGGAAGTGCCGGTCCAACGGATGACGTCGCCGACATTGGCTTTAAAATTCAGGTCCGCCGTGCCGGAGCCGCCGATCACCTGTTCGGAAGTGACGACCATATAGGCATATTGGTGGCCGATGCCCGTCGGGCTGCCGGCATCCTGACTGGGGTTTTTATTCTCGAATGCTTCTATCAGCGCATCGGTATCGATGACGACAATAACGTTAACGATATTGTTGCTGGATTTAAGTTCTTGTTCAGACATAAGTTAGCCTCACAATATTTTTTGCTGTGATAGAAAGTGAAAATAATGGGGTTGATGGCAGCCGTTTATTGAATGGATATTTAAAATGAGGAGTGGCAACGGCGCTATCGGCTTAATCATAGAGACTAAATAACAAGGCAGCCACCGGTGAAAATGTAGAGAAATTAATCGGTGTCTCTATTAATTAGCAGGGTTAAAACCTTGTTTTGATGATTCTGAGATAAATGCAGTTACAGAATGAGAGGCGAGCACGAACTGCCTATTATCCTGTTTACAGTGATAATTTTCTCGAAGTGCGACGGGAGAATAAAATAGAGAAAAATGGAGTTTAATACTAATTTAATTAAATTATTTGGTTTTAAATTTGAAATTTAAATGATTATTGATATTTATCTCTCAAAAGGACGGGCGATGAGTTAGCGGCAAAATGGGCCGCCAACTCATTGATAGATTACAGGGCAGTCTGTGCCGGTTCCGCATCGCCCAGCGTTTGGCGCAGGCGGTTTTCCCAGGCGTAGAGCGCGACGGTGAGGATCACCTCCAGCGCCTGCGCTTGATCGAGGCCGCTGTTGAACAGCGGCTGCACGCTCTGCGGGGTGAACTTCTCAGGTGCGCGAGTCAGCTCGGCGGCGGTGCGCATCACTGCGAGTTTTACCGAATCTTCGGTATACGCCAGCCCCTGAGGCAGCCCGGCGAACAGCGCCTGAACCAATCCCTCATCCTGCAATTCTTGCGCGACGGTGGCCGCGCAGTAACGGCTGCCGTTGATGCGCGAGACCGCCAGCGTCGCCAGCGCCTTGAGGCGACTCGATAACCCATATCCTTCGGCATTGATGCCGTTGAACACCCCGTTGCGCTCGCGCAGGGTGGCGGCGTCGTGGGCTAACAGCAAATAATAAGATTCGGCGCGCGCCTGCGGGTGACTTTGATCCAACACATCAAGCTGTTCGGCGGCGGCGGTTTCCGCGTCGATCGGTGGCAGGCGGGCAGACCAATTCAGTTCGTCGGCGCTGAAAGCGATGCCATCGGCGTCTTCGACGTTAGGAAAGCCGGGCACCACCACCGCCGGGCGGCCGGCCAACGCCGCGACGCCGGCGACCACGCGCGCTTGATAGCTGACAAAACCGATCACCTGCGAAAAGGTGACAATATCCGCCGGGCTCAGCCCGACGTCGGCGAGCTGTTGCAGCGCCTTGCGGCAAATCAGCGTGGGCTGGCTGGCAAGCTGGCGGGCATATTGGGTGATCTGAGCAAGGCGGATATTGCTTTCCCGGGAGGCGTCCGGGCTGTGCAGCGGGGCGAGGCGGGCGGCGTAGTGGCTACAAAGCGATTGCACGCCCGTCACCTGAGCGACGGTCAACGCGGTGCTGAGGCGATCGTAGGGTGACAATGTCACGTATCGTGACAGCGGCACCTGGTCGGGAAACAGCGCGTGGTAACCGGCCAACGAGGCGCTGAACACCCCGGCGCGAGCGCTGAGCGCATTGTTTAAGGCTTCATCGGCGAAAGCGCCCAGCCCCAGCAGAAAGCGATCGCGAAGGGGGGCCGCCTGGGGTTCCAGCGGCGCATCGCCCCGCACGCTGCTTTGGGTTTCGTGATACCACTGGGCATTATGTTGTCGACGGAGTCGTTCCATAGGGTCAATCCTTAATCATGATCAACAACCGCCGCTGCGCGCGGCAGCGTCGGCTGGACAAAGAGGCAACATGCCCGCAGGCGGGGCGAAAGGCGGTTTTAGCGCAGCTCATCACAGCAGAGGGCGTGGCCGTAAACAGAAAAACCGGCTGCCAGCGTGAGCAGAAACTGCGTAAGGCGGCGATGGCGAATGCTGTTCATCAGTGCGATATCCTGTCGTATGAGAAGTGCAACGTAGGGGATATCCTCACCGATCGCCCTGGCGAGATAAAATAATGTTACGGACTAATCAATAACTGAAAGGAATAAAATATAAGGATATATAACAAGAATGTAATTTGCATGTGCGCTTTCTTGCTAAGCGGCAGGCGCGCAAGGCGATAAAAAACCCGCCGCAGCGGGTTTGGAGGTGAAGGTGTGACTCAGAAGCGGCCGCCGTCGCGCCGCCAGGCATCGGCGGTCAGCGCCTCGCCGAAGTGGCTGGCGATAAGACGCTTGGTCAATTCGTGCAGCGGCGCCGCCAAGACCTCCGCGGTGCTGCCGCGTTCGACGATTTCCCCTTCGTGCATCACCAGCACCTGGTCGCTGATATGCTTCATCATGCCGAGGTGCTGGGTGACATAAATATAGGAAATGCCGTGTTTTTCCTGCAGCTCCAGCATCAGATTGATGATTTGCGAGCGCATCGACATGTCCAGCGACGCCAGCGCCTCATCGGCGACGATCACCTTCGGTTGCAGGATCAGCGCGCGGGCCAGCGCGACGCGCTGTTTTTGCCCGGAGGCCAGCATGTGCGGATAGTAGTAGGCGTGATCCGGCAGCATGCCGACCTGGCGCAGCGTTTGGTTGATACGCTGCTCGCGCTCGGCGGGCTCAAGATCGGTGTTCAGCCGCAGCGGCGCATCCAGCAGCTGGCCGATGCGCTGGCGCGGGTTGAGCGAGGTGCTCGGATCCTGAAAAATCATGCGAATACGCTGGCTGCGGTAACGATAATCGCCGAACGCCAGCGGATGATCGTCGATCAGCAGCTCGCCGGCGGTGGGTTCCACCATGCCGGAGAGCATCTTCGCCAGCGTGGATTTGCCGGAGCCGTTCTCGCCGATCACCGCCAGCGTCTGGCCTTCGCGCAGGGTAAAGCTGACCGATTTCACCGCCTCGACGTGCTGGCGGCGAAACAGCCCGGTGCGGTAGCGGTAGGTTTTGCTCAGGTTGCGCACTTCCAACAGCGTTTCCATGTTATTGCTCCTCCATGTTCAGCGGGAAGTGGCAGGCGAAGAAGTGGTTTTTGACCGGGCGCAGGCGCGGCGTTTCGATGCACTTCTTCTGCGCGTAAGGGCAGCGCGGCCCCAGGCGACAGCCGATCGGCAGGTGTTCCAGCGAAGGAATGGCGCCCGGCAGCGTATTCAACCGGCTTTTGTGCGGCAGCGAGCGGCCGAAGTCCGGCATGGCGCGGATCAGCGCCTGGGTGTAAGGGTGGTGCGGCGCCGCCAGCAACTCTTCGCACTGGGCGCTCTCCACCGTTTGCCCGCAGTACAGCACGTTCACTCGATCGGCCCACTTGCTCATCATCTGCAGGTCGTGGCTGATCAGCAGAATGGTGGTGTTGTTGTTCTGGTTGAGGCGCGCCAACAGACGGAAAATCTGCGCCTGCGTGGTCGGTTCCATGGCGTTGGTCGGCTCATCGGCGATCAGCAGGCGCGGTTGGTTGGCCAGCGCGATGGCGATCATCACTTTCTGGCACTCGCCTTCCGTCAGCTCGTACGGGAAGCTGCCCATGATGTCGTCATGATCCTTGATGCCGACACGGTGCAACAATTCGATGGCGCGGCGTTTGCGCCAGTTGAAGCGCTGCCACCAGTGGCCCTTATAGGTCCAGCCCGGGATGGCCTGCGCAAGCTGACGGCCGATGCTCTCGGAAGGGTCGAGACAGGACTGCGGCTCCTGGAAGATCATTGAGACGTTGTGGCCCACCAGCTTGCGCCGCTCGCGCGGGCTCAGCTGCAGCAGATCGATGTCGTCGAAACGAAAGCGATCGGCGGTAACGCGCCAGTTGTCTTTGGTTACGCCGCAGATGGCCTTGGCGATCAGGCTCTTGCCGGAGCCCGATTCGCCCACCAGCCCGCGCACTTCGCCCTCGGTCAGCGTCATGCTGACGCGATCGACCGCCTTGACCGGCCCTTCGGCGGTCATAAATTCAATCGTCAAATTGCGGATATCGAGTAACGGCATTATTCCACCCCGGCATTGATTGCGCGGCGCATACCGTCGCCTAACAGGTTAACCAGCAGCACGCTGACGAGGATGGCCGCGCCGGGCAGCATCACCGTCCAGGGCGCGACGTACACCAGCTCGAGCGAATCGCCGAGCATCGCTCCCCATTCCGGCGAAGGCAACTGCGCGCCGAGATCGAGGAAGCCGAGCGCGGCGATGTCCAAAATGGCCATCGACAGCGCGCGGGTGAACTCGGTCACCAGCACCGCCGCGATGTTCGGCATGACCGCGTACCACAGGATCTGCAGCGTGGAAGCGCCGTCAAGCCGGGCCGCCACCACGTACTCTTTCTCCAGTTCGTCGTGCACCGCGCTGTAGATGGTGCGCACCATGCGCGGCAACAAGGCGAGCCACACCGCCAGCATGGCGTGTTCAAGTTTGGGGCCGATAAACGCCACCACCACGATAGCCAGCAGCAGCGACGGAATCGACAGCAGGGTATCGAGGATGTGATTGAGCACCGCCGAGCGTAGCCCGTGGGTGACGCCGGCGAACACGCCGAGGATCACGCCGCAGAACGCCGCGGCCAGCGTCACCGCCAGCGCGGAACCGAAGGTGGCGGCGGTGCCGGTCAACAGGCGGCTGAGGATGTCGCGCCCGAGATCGTCGGTGCCGAGGAAGAACGACACGTTGCCGTAGCGCGACCAGGACGGCGGCAGCAGTTGATAGCCGAGGAACTGCTGATCCAGCGCGTAGGGCGCCAGCAGGCTGCCGAACAGCGACAGCAGCAACAGGGCGATCACGCCGTAAAAACCGATCATCGCCAGCGCGTCGCCGTAGAAAATCCGCCAGGTGTAGCGCAGCGGGCTCGGCATCTTTTTCTCGCGGTATACGTTATCGAAGGGCATACCATTCCTTATGTTTCAGCGGGTTGGTTGCCGCACCCAGAATGTCGGCCAGAACGTTAATGGTGATCACCAGCGTGCCGACCACCATCACGCCGGCGGAGATCGCCGCATAGTCCTGTTGGCGAATGGCGTTGATCAGCCAGCGGCCGAGGCCCGGCCAGCTGAAGACCACTTCGGTGATCATCGCCAGCGTGAGCATGGTGGAGAACTGCAGCCCCAGTTTGGGCACGATCGGCGGCAGCGCGTTGTGCAACACGTGGCGACGAATGATGGTGAAGCGCGACAAGCCGCGGGTGGCGGCGGCCTTGATGTAGTTTTGGCTCAGCACGTCGTCGGTGCTGATGCGCATCAGCCGCACCACTTCGGTGGTGGGCGCCACCGCCAGCGCGGCGATCGGCAGGATCATGTGGCGCAGGGCGCTGCCGATCATCTCGGCGCGATACGGCGAGTCCGACAGCCAGGCGTCGATCAGCGCGAAACCGGTGATGGGCTTCACCTGATACAGCAGATCGAAACGGCCGGAAACCGGCAGCCAGCCGAGATGCAGCGAGAAGAACAGCATCAGCAGCAGCGCCAGCCAGAACACCGGCATTGAAAAACCCAGCAGCGCGAAGGTGCTGATGGCGGTGTCCTGCCACTTGCCGCGCAGCACGCCGGCGATGATGCCCAGCGGAATGCCGATAAACAGCGCCAGGGCGAAGGCCAGCAGGCACAGTTCCATGGTGGCCGGGAACACTTCGCGCAGCTGTTCGCTGATCGCCTGGCCGTTGATGCTGGAGACGCCGAAGTCCCAGTGCAGCAGGCTGACGAAGTAGAACTGATAGGCGTCCAGCAGGGCGGCGCCGTTCAGCGGCGCGCGCGGCGTGAAATAACTCAGGCTGAAGCTGACCAGCGTCAGGAAGAACAGCGTGATCAGCAGCAGCAGAATGCGGCGCAGGGTAAAGATAATCACTTTTTCACCTCCGGCGCGGATTCACGGTACACCCCGGCGAACGAGGCGTTGCCGAACGGGCTCAGCACCAATCCCTTGATGTCGTAACGATAGGCCTGCAGGCGCAGGGAAGACGCCAACGGCAGCACCGGCAATTGCTGCTCAAGGATTTTCTGCGCCTTGCGGTAGTTGTCGATGCGCTGAGACAGCTGCTGCGACAGCAGCGCGTTCTGCAGCACTTCGTCGAAGCTCGGGTCACACCAGTGAGCATAGTTGGTTTGCGAACGGATTGCCGCGCAGCTCAGCAGCGGCCGGAAGAAGCTGTCCGGATCGTTGCTGTCGGTGGCCCAGCCGGTCAGGGTCAGATCGTGGTTCATCTCCATCAGGCGCGCTTCCTGAAAGCGGCCCTCCACCGGCACGATGGTGACGTTGATGCCCACCTGGCCGAGGTCGGCCTGGATCAGCTCGGCGGTTTTCAGCGGGCTCGGGTTGTAAGACTGCGAGGCGGTCGGCACCCACAGCTTCAGGTTCAGCTGGCCGACGCCGGCCTGCCGCAGCATCTCGCGAGATTTGGCCGGATCGTACTCGGTGACGTGCGCGTCGTTGTCATAGGCCCAGGAGGCGCGCGGCAAGATCGAGGCGGCGGTTTCCGCCGTGCCGTAATAGATCGACTGCATCAACCGCTGGTTGTTGATCGCCAGCGAGATCGCCTGGCGCACATTGAGGTTGTCGAGTGGCGGTTTGCGGGTGTTGAACGCCAGATAGGCGATGTTCATCCCCGGACGCAGCGTCAGGCGCAGGCGCGGATCGTCGCGCAGGATAGACAGCTGGCTGGCCGCCGGATAAGCCAGCACGTCGCATTCGCCGGTCAGCAGCTTGGAGAGGCGGCCGGTGCCGCCGGCGCCCAGATCGATCACCACCTGCGGCATGCGCGGCAGCCCTTTCCAGTAGGCGGCGTTGCGCGCCAGGCGAATATATTGCCCCGAGCGGTATTCGTTGAGCAGGAACGGGCCGCTGCCGACCGGCTCGCGGTCGATCAGCTCCTGATGGCCCTCACGCGTCAGCAGATCGGCGTACTCGGCGGACAGCACCGGCGCGTAGTGGGTCGCCAGGTGCCACAGGAACGAGGCGTCCGGCGACTGCAGGCGAATCTCCACCGTATAGTCGTCGAGCTTTCTCACGCTCTGCACCGAATCGCCGAACTGCAGGCTGTCGAAATAGGGGTATTCGCCGCCGTTCACGTCGTGATACGGATGTTTCTGATCGAATACGCGGGCGAAGCTGAATACCACGTCGTCGGCGTTCATCTTGCGGGTGGGCGTGAACCAGGCGGTGGTCTGAAACGGCACGTCCTTGCGCAGATGGAAGCGGTAGGTGGCGCCGTTGTCCAGCACCTCCCAGCTCTGCGCCAGCTCGGGGATCAGGCGATAGGTGTAGGGGTCGACGTCCAGCAGGCGATCGTACAGCTGGGCGGCCAGGGTATCCACCGTCAGGCCGCTGCTGGCCATTTGCGGGTTGAAGGTATTCAGTATGCCGCTGACGCAATAAACAAAGCCGCTCTGGCGAATGTCCGGCAGCGGCGCCGCGCTGGGCGCGGGCGGTGTTGTCGCGGCCAGGGCAGAGCCCGTCAGGCACAACGACAGTATCCAAAAGGGTAAACCACGCATAGAGGCTCATGGGTTAATCAGCAATAGCGTTAGTGTATCGCACTCTGACCAGCAGCCCAATCCATTGAGCAAAATCGCTGAGTTTTCTGCGACTTGATTGATCAGCCCGTTCAGCGGCAAGAAAAAAGTTTTTCATGTTATGTTATAATATAACAAAATCATGTTACCGTTCCCCGGCAAAGTCACAATAACGCAAGGGGATGTATGAACGAAGTTGCACTTCCACCACGCCGTTCGCTGCCGGATGCTCAGGCATGGCGCGGCGAAATGAGTGATGTCGGGCTCGATTGGGTCGGGATGCAAGGGATCGCGCTGCCGCTGGAGCTGGCCGGCAAGCCATTGATGGCGAAGGTCGACGCCGGTATCAACCTGCGCGCCGAAGCGGCGGGCGAGCGCGGCATTCACATGTCGCGGCTGTATCTGGCGCTGGACGAGTTGACGCAGGGCGAGCTGACGCCGCAGCGCATCGGCCGAACGCTGCAGGCCTTTTTGGCTTCGCAGCCGGAACACAGCGATCGCGCCAGCTTGTCGATCGGCGGCGAGCTGTTGCTGTCACGCCCGGCGCTGCTGTCGCCGCAGCGCGGCTGGAAAGCCTATCCGCTGCGCATCGAGGCCACTCTGACGGATACGCTGACGCTGGCGCTGACCGTCGGCGTGCCTTATTCCTCCACCTGCCCGAGTTCGGCGGCGCTCAGCCGTCAGTTGGCGCAGCAACAGTTCCAGTTTGATTTTGAACAGGCGGCGGAGCGGGTCAGCCAACGGCAGGTGAGCGAGTGGCTGCTGGAGCAAGGGATGCCGGCCACCCCCCACAGCCAGCGCAGCTGGGCCTGGATCACCGTGACGCCTGAGAATGAACGGGCGTTTGAGCCGGTGAAACTGATTGACCGCATCGAACACGCGCTGGGCACGTCGGTACAAACGCTAGTGAAACGCTGCGACGAGCAGGCCTTCGCATTGGCCAACGGTCAGAACCTGATGTTTTGCGAGGACGCGGCGCGCCGTCTGTATCGCATGCTGCGCAGCCAGTGCGACTACCGCGCTTTTTCGCTGCGCGTCGAGCATCAGGAGAGCCTGCATGCCCACAATGCGGTGGCGGAGCTGAGCTGGCGGGGAGAACACCATGCTGCGTAAAAATCCCAGCGGCCATCTGCCGCAGGTCTCGCCGCTGGCCTACATCGATCCCACCGCCATTATTTGCGGCCGGGTGATCGTCGAAGACTTCGTTTACGTCGGCCCTTATGCGGTAATTCGCGCCGACGAGTTGAACGCCGTCGGCGACATGGAGCCGATCGTCATCGGCTCGCACTCCAATATTCAGGACGGCGTGGTGATCCATTCCAAGAGCGGGGCGGCGGTGACAATTGGCCGTTACAGCTCGATCGCCCACCGCGCCATTGTGCACGGTCCGTGCCGCATCGACGATCGGGTGTTTATCGGCTTCAACAGCGTGCTGTTCAACTGCCACGTTCAGTCCGGCTGCGTGGTGCGCTACAACGCGGTGGTGGACGGCGTGACGCTGCCGGAAAACCGCTATATCCCCTCGACCGAGCGCGTGGGGCCGGACAGCGACCTGTCGCGCTATCGCCAGGTCGATCGCAGCGCGCTGCAGTTTTCGGAAGAAGTGGCCGCCACCAACGTCGAACTGGTGCGCGGTTACCAGGCATTACGCAATGAATTTTAATGAGGTCCCCATGAAAAAACTTCCCGTGACCGTGCTTTCCGGCTTTCTCGGCGCCGGCAAGACCACGGTGCTGAACCACATCCTGAACAACCGGCAGGGCATGCGCGTGGCGGTGATCGTCAACGACATGAGCGAGGTGAATATCGACGCTGCGCTGGTGGAGAATGAAGTGCGCCTCGATCGCCAGCAGGAGAAGCTGGTGGAGATGAGCAACGGCTGCATCTGCTGTACGCTGCGCGAAGACCTGCTGGTGTCGGTGCGCGAGCTGGCGCAGGAGGGGCGTTTCGATTACCTGTTGATCGAATCGAGCGGCATCTCCGAACCGCTGCCGGTGGCGGAAACCTTTACCTTTGAGGATGAAACGGGCGAAAGCCTGTCGCAGTTCGCCCGGCTGGATACCCTGGTGACGGTGGTCGACGGGGTGAATTTCATCCGGCAATACCAGCAGGCGCAAAGCCTGCAGGAGGCCGGCCAAAGCCTGGGCGAGGACGATCTGCGCAGCGTGGCGGACCTGTTGATTGAGCAAATTGAATTCTGCGACGTGATCCTGGTCAGCAAGACCGATCTGTTGACGCCAACGCAGCAGGGCGAAGTGATGGCGCTGCTGGCCAGCCTGAATCCCGACGCCCGCATTGTGCCGATCGCGCCGGGCAAACTGCCGCTGGAGGCGGTGCTGAATACCGGCAGCTTCAGCTTTGAAAAGGCGCAGCAGGCGCCCGGCTGGCTGAAAGAGCTGCGCGGCGAACACGTGCCGGAGACGGAAAGCTACGGCATCAGCAGCTTTGTCTATCAGGCGCGGCGGCCGTTTGCGCCGGACAAGTTCTACCGCGTGATCAACGGCGACTGGGGCGGCGGCAAGCTGCTGCGTTCGAAAGGCTTCTTCTGGCTGGCGACGCGGCCGCGGCAGGCCGGGCAGTGGAGCCAGGCCGGCGGCATCGCCCATTACGGCCTGGCGGGCACCTTTTGGCGCGCGATCCCGCAAGACAATTGGCCGCAAGATCCGCAAACGCGGGCGCATATTCAGGAGAAATGGGTGGAGCCGTTCGGCGACATGCGCCAGGAGCTGGTGTTTATCGGCCAGCACTTGCAACAGGCGGCGATCGTGCGTCTGCTGGACGACTGCCTGCTGAGCGACGACGAAATGGCCGCCGGCGTGGACTATTGGCTGGAGATGGCAGACCCGTTCCCTGAGTGGTAATTGCGCAATCTTCGTGTGGTAATGAGAAAAATTCTCAACAAAGTGCTTTACAGACGATACTGATAACTATTATCATCGCCTGGCAGTTCACGGAAGGCCACAGTTTGCGGCTCTGATGTGGAAGGCACGACATTGCTCACATTGCTTCCAGTGTTTTTTAAGCCAGCTCGGGTGCTGGCTTTTTTTTTGTCTGTTATTCTTCGCCTTGCTCGCCGTTTTGCAGCAGCGCATGCTTTTTCAGCATGCCGCGTAGCTGATGGTAGGTGAGCCCCAGCAGCTGCGCCGCCTTGCGCTGGTTGAATCGCCCTTGCTGCAGCGCTGCTTCGATCAGCGCCTTCTCTTGCTCCAACTGCCAGTTTTTCAGCTCGAGCGGCAGCGCCGGCAACGCGCCGGCGCCTTCAGGGGCAGGCGTAAGCGGTGTGGCCTCGCGTGGCGCAAACGGGTTGATGACGATCTCATCCAGCGGGTTGTCGCTGTCGCCGTGACGATAGACCGAACGTTCCACCACGTTTTTCAGTTCGCGCACGTTGCCCGGCCAGCCGTAGTTGAGCAACGTCTGCCTGGCGCGTTCGGTAAAGCCGGGAAACAGCGGCAGCCCCAGCTCGCGGCACATTTGAATGGCGAAATGCTCGGCCAGCAGCATGATATCGGGCCGCCGTTGGCGCAGCGGCGGCAGCTGCACCACGTCGAACGCCAGCCGATCCAGCAGATCGGCGCGGAACTTGCCCGCCGCCGCCAGCGCCGGCAGATCGTCGTTGGTGGCGCACACCAGGCGCACATCCACACGCAGCGGCTGGCTGCCGCCCACGCGCTCCAGCTGGCCGTATTCGATCACCCGCAGCAATTTCTCCTGCACCAGCATCGGCGCGGTCGCCAGCTCATCGAGAAACAGCGTGCCGCCGTCGGCGCGCTCGAAGCGGCCCAGATGACGTTTCTGCGCACCGGTAAAGGCGCCGGCCTCGTGGCCGAACAGCTCGGAGTCCAGCAGGTTTTCATTCAGCGCCGCACAGTTGAGCGAGATGAACGGCCCTTGCCAACGGTTGGAGAGGTAGTGCAGACGATGGGCGATCAGCTCTTTACCGGTGCCGCGCTCGCCGATCACCAGCACCGGTTTGTTCAGCTTTGCCACCTGGGAGACTTGCTCCAATACTTCGACAAAGGCGTTTGCTTCGCCCAACAAATTCTCTGGCTGTTCGTTCATGATGAAATTCGCCAATGTTTGGTGAAAATAATCACTCTACAGCAAGCGCGCAGAGAGTCAAAAATAAAGAGTTGTTGTTTTTCAATGATATAAAAGTTGGCACGGGTTTTGATTATCTCTTTGGGCAAGCTGTACGACTTAACGCGGCGCTTCAGACGCCATCAGAACCAAGAGGAAGTGAATTATGGGTATTTTTTCTCGTTTTGCCGACATCGTGAACGCCAACATCAACACCCTGCTGGACAAGGCGGAAGATCCGCAGAAGCTGGTGCGGTTGATGATCCAAGAAATGGAAGACACGCTGGTTGAAGTCCGTTCTACGTCGGCGCGCGCGCTGGCGGAGAAAAAGCAGTTGCTGCGTCGCATCGAGCAGGGTGAAAGCCAGGTAAGCGACTGGCAGGAAAAAGCCGAGCTGGCGCTGCGCAAAGATAAAGAAGACTTGGCCCGCGCGGCGCTGATCGAAAAACAAAAGGTTGCCGACCTGATCGCCACGCTGACGCAGGAAGTGGCGACCGTAGAAGACACGCTGGCGCGCATGAAGAGCGAAATTGGTGAGCTGGAAAACAAGCTGACCGAAACCCGCGCGCGGCAGCAGGCCCTGGCGCTGCGCCATCAGGCCGCATCTTCCTCGCGCGAGGTGCGCCGTCAGCTCGACAGCGGCAAGCTGGATGAGGCGATGGCGCGTTTCGAACAGTTCGAGCGTCGCATCGACCATATGGAAGCCGAAGCGGAAAGCATCAGCATCGGTAAAAAGAAGTCGCTGGACCAAGAGTTTGCCGAGCTGAAGGCCGACGACGCCATCAGTGAGCAACTGGCGGCGCTGAAAGCCAAGATGAACCGCTCCGAGTAAGGCGAACCGCGGCCACACGCTGGAGGTGGCCGCCTATCCAGGATCCGATAAGAAGGAATAACAATGAGTGCTTTATTACTTGCCATTCCGCTGACAATTTTCGTGCTGTTTGTCGCGCCGATTTGGCTTTGGCTGCATTACAGCAATCGGCAACAGACCGGCATCCAGCTGAGTCAGCAAGAAATGCAGCGCCTGGCGCAGTTGGCGGAAGACGCCAAACGCATGCGTGAACGCATTCAGGCGCTGGAAGAGATCCTCGATGCGGAACACCCGAACTGGAGACAGTCCTGATGAGCATGACGCTGGGCAGTAAAAAGCTTTATCGCGTACCCGAAGAAGGCATGGTAAAAGGCGTCTGCGCCGGTCTGGCCCACTATTTCGACGTGCCGGTGCGCCTGATCCGCGTGATGGTGGTGCTGTCGCTGTTCTTTGGGCTGTTTTTCTTCACGCTGGTGGCCTATATCGCGCTGGTGTTCGTGTTGGACGAAGCGCCGGCCAGCCGTTTCGAGGGCGAGCATCAGAAGACGCCGCGCCAGTTGCTCGATCAGCTGGAATATGAGCTGGGCAGCGGCGAACAGCAGCTGCGTCAGGTCGAGCGTTATGTGACGTCCGACACCTTCGGCGTTCAGAGCCGCTTCCGCAAGCTGTAACTCTTCTTGCGATATCCGGCCTGTGCAGGCCGGGTATCTTCGCCGCCGTCATCCCGTTGAAGGTCATCTTAATCGTCTTGTGCCGGAGGGCATTGTCATGAATAAAATTGATGTCGCGAACGCCACCAGAACGGGTGGATTTAAATCAGGAGCGGCGGCAATGTTGAAGACATTGGCTAAAGTCATCATCATAGCGTTATTGAACTATGGCCCGGCGGGCGCCGCCGGCTGGCTGTTGAAGACCGTCGGCCGCAAACCGGTGCGCTTCGTGCTGGCGCTGGTGCTGGAACCGCTGTTCCGTAAAGGCCTGAACAAGGCATTCGGGCGTTACGTCAAGGAGAGCAATGAAACGACTGCAAAATGAGTTAACCTCGCTGGTCAACCGCGGAATGGATCGCCATCTGCGCCTGGCGGTGACCGGCCTGAGCCGCAGCGGCAAAACCGCCTTTATCACCGCCTTCGTCAATCAACTGCTGCATGTGCACAGCGGCGCGCGCATGCCGCTGTTTTCACCGGTGCGCGAAGAACGCCTGCTGGGCGTCAAGCGCATCCCGCAGCGCGATCTCGGCATCCAACGTTTCACCTACGACGAAGGGCTGGCGCAGCTGTACGGCGCGCCGCCGGCCTGGCCGACGCCGACGCGCGGCGTCAGCGAAATCCGACTGGCGCTGCGTTACCGCTCCAACGACTCGTTGCTGCGCCATTTCAAAGACACCTCGACGCTGTACCTGGAGATCGTCGATTATCCGGGCGAATGGTTGCTGGATCTGCCGATGCTCGAGCAGGATTACCTGGCCTGGTCGCGGCAGATGACCGGGCTGCTGCAGGGGGAACGCGCCGAATGGGCCAAACCCTGGCTTGACCTGTGTAAAACCTGCGATCCGCTGGCCCCGGCCGACGAAAATCGCCTGGCGGCGATCGCCCAGGCCTACACCGATTATCTGTTGCGCTGCAAAAGCGAAGGTCTGCACTTCATTCAACCGGGCCGTTTTGTGCTGCCGGGCGACATGGCCGGCGCGCCGGCGCTGCAGTTTTTCCCGTGGCCCGATGTTGCCGCGGTGGGCGAGTCGAAACTGGCGCAGGCCGACAGACACACCAATATCGGCATGCTGCGCGCTCGGTTCAATTATTACTGCCAGTCGATCGTCAAAAACTTCTATAAAGAGCATTTCGTCCGTTTCGATCGGCAAATCGTGCTGGTTGACTGCCTGCAGCCGCTCAACAGCGGCCCGCAGGCGTTCAACGACATGCGCCTGGCGCTGACCCAACTGATGCAGAGTTTCCATTACGGCAAACGCACGCTGTTTCGCCGCTTGTTCTCGCCGACCATCGACAAACTGATATTCGCCGCCACCAAGGCGGACCACATCACCGCCGATCAGCACGCCAATCTGGTGTCGTTGCTGCAGCAGCTGGTGCAAGAGGCGTGGCAGAACGCGGCGTTCGAAGGCATCAGCATGGATTGCGTCGGCCTGGCCTCGGTGCAGGCGACCGAGAGCGGCATTGTCGATCATCAGGGGCAGCGTATTCCGGCGCTGAAGGGCAATCGCCTCAGCGACGGCGCGCCGCTGACGGTGTTCCCCGGCGAAGTGCCGGCCCGTTTGCCGGGGCCGGCGTTCTGGCAGAGCCAGGGATTTCACTTCGATGAGTTTCGCCCGCGCGCCATGAGCGTGGACAGCCCGTTGCCGCATATCCGTCTGGATGCGGTGATGGAATTTTTACTGGGAGACAAATTGCGATGAGCGAGCCGATCAAACCGCGTATCGATTTTGACGAGCCGTTGCAGCCGCCTCAGGAACCGACGTTGCGCGCCGGCGTCGCTTTCGACGCCGAGCAGGCGGAGAGCTTCTTTCCGGCGGCGCCGGAGCTGCAGCAGGAGGAGGAAGAAGGGCGCGCCGAGGGCATCATCAACGCTGCGCTGAAGCCGAAACGCAGCCTGTGGCGCAAAATGGTCACCGCCGGGCTGGCGCTGTTCGGCGTCAGCGTGGTGGCGCAGGGCGTGCAGTGGGTGCATACCGCCTGGGTGCAGCAGGACTGGATCGCCATGGGCGGCGGCGTGGCCGGCGGCCTGATCGTGTTCGCCGGCGTCGGTTCGGTGGTCACCGAGTGGCGGCGTTTGTATCGGCTGCGCCAGCGCGCGGAAGAGCGCGACGTGGCGCGCGAGCTGTTGCACAGCCACGGACTGGGGCAAGGGCGCGAATTCTGCGAGAAGCTGGCGCGCCAGGCCGGGCTGGATCAGGGGCATCCGGCGCTGCAGCGTTGGCAGGCCTCGCTGCATGAAACCCAAAATGACCGTGAAGTGGTGGAGCTGTACGCCAAACTGGTGCAGCCGGTGCTCGACAACCAAGCGCGGCGCGAAATCAGCCGCTCCGCCGCCGAATCGACGCTGATGATTGCCGTCAGCCCGTTGGCGCTGGTGGATATGGCGTTTATCGCCTGGCGCAACATCCGTTTGATTAACCGTATCGCCGCGCTGTACGGCATCGAACTGGGCTACTTCAGCCGCATTCGTTTGTTCCGGCTGGTGCTGCTCAACATCGCCTTCGCCGGCGCCTCCGAACTGGTGCGCGAAGTGGGCATGGACTGGATGTCGCAGGATCTGGCGGCGCGGCTGTCGGCGCGCGCGGCGCAGGGCATCGGCGCCGGGTTGTTGACCGCGCGGCTGGGCATCAAGGCGATGGAACTGTGTCGCCCGCTGCCGTGGCTGGAAGGGGAGAAACCGAAGCTTGGCGATTTCCGCAGCCAGCTGATCGGCCAATTGAAAGACACGCTGAAAAAGAGCGACGGCAAGGCCAAATAACCCCGCGACGGCGCTCCTGGCAGCGCCGTTATTTCACCGGCACCAACGCCGGACGTAATCGAGACTTGACGATAGTCGATCCCCCTGTGCTTGCGTGATAAATACCTGCAAAATTAAATCTGTTTGTGATAACTCTCTGTTTGTGGGCTAAAATGACGCCGATGCTGTTATTCGCTTGCGTTTAAAATCAGCAACCACGGCAATAAATCAGAGTTCTGTCAACTTTTGCTGACAGATCGCTTCTACCGCCCGGTGCGAGGGAGTATCATCATCGCTAACGATCCCCGCACCTGCAGAGATAAGGCCAACACTGATGCGTTTGGAAGTATTTTGCGAAGACCGCCTCGGTCTCACTCGAGAATTACTCGATCTTTTGGTATCGCGCAGCATTGACTTACGTGGCATCGAGATTGATCCCATCGGCCGCATTTACCTCAATTTCTCCCAGCTGGACTTCGATACTTTCCGCGCGCTGATGGCGGAGATCCGCCGCATCGCCGGCGTGACCGACGTGCGCACCGTCAGCTTTATGCCTTCCGAACGCGAGCATCGCGCGCTGCGTGCGCTGCTGGAGTCGATGCCGGAGCCGGTGTTCTCTATCGACATGAAGGGCAAGGTCGAGCTGGCCAATCCGGCGGCGCTGGCGTTGTTCAGCCTGAACGAAGACAAGATCCGCAACCAGACCGCCGGGGCGTTGATCGGCGGCTATAACTTCAGCCGCTGGCTGGAGAGTGAGCATACGGCGCCGCACTCAGAACGGGTGGTGATCCGCAGCCAGGACTTCCTGATGGACATTACGCCTATCTATCTGGAGGACGAACAGCAACAGCCGGCTGCGGTCGGCGCGGTGGTGATGTTGAAGTCCACCGCGCGCATGGGCCGCCAACTGCAAAATCTGTCGGTGAACGACGATACCGAATTCGATCACATCGTCGCGGTGAGCGCCAAGATGCGTCACGTGCTGGAGCAGGCGCGCAAACTGGCGATGCTCGATGCGCCGCTGCTGATCGTGGGCGATACCGGCACCGGCAAGGATATTCTGGCTCGCGCCTGCCACCTGCGCAGCCCGCGCGGCAAACAGCCGTTCCTGGCGCTGAACTGCGCCGCGTTGCCGGATGACGTGGTGGAGAGCGAGCTGTTCGGCCATGCGCCGGGCGCTTATCCCAACGCGCTGGAAGGCAAAAAGGGCTTCTTCGAGCAGGCCAACGGCGGTTCGGTGCTGCTGGATGAGATTGGCGAAATGTCGCCGCGCATGCAGACCAAACTGTTGCGTTTTCTCAATGACGGCACGTTCCGCCGGGTCGGCGAAGAGCATGAGGTGCACGTCGACGTGCGCGTGATCTGCGCCACCCAGAAGAACCTGACCGAGCTGGTGCAGCGCGGCGAATTCCGCGAAGACCTCTATTATCGCCTCAACGTGCTGACCATCACCATTCCGCCGCTGCGCGAACGTCCGCAGGACATCATGCCGCTGACCGAGCTGTTCGTGGCGCGCTTCGCCGATGAGCAGGGCGTGGCGCGGCCCAAGCTGGCGAACGATCTGGGCAGCTTCCTCAGCAAATACGGCTGGCCGGGCAACGTGCGCCAGCTGAAAAACGCCATCTACCGCGCGCTGACGCAAACCGAAGGCTACGAACTGCGGCCGCAGGATATCGTGTTGCCGGAGTTCGAGGTGGAGATGTCGCTGGGCGACGAGGTGCTGGACGGTTCACTGGACGACATCAGCAAGCGTTTCGAGCGCTCGGTGCTGACGCGCCTGTATCGCACCTATCCCAGCACCCGCAAGCTGGCGAAGCGGTTGGGCGTTTCCCATACCGCCATCGCCAACAAGCTGCGCGAGTATGGCCTGAGCAGCCGCAAAGGCGGCGCTGAGGGCGAAGAATAAAAAAGGCGCCTTGCGGCGCCTTCCAGTGTATCCAAAGCCGGCGTTCGCCGGCTTTATTATTTCAGCGCTGCCAGCGCCGCGTCGTAATCCGGCTCGGTGGTGATTTCGTTCACCAGCTCGCTGTACAGCACGTTGTCCTGGCCATCCAGCACCACGACCGCACGCGCGGTCAGGCCCGCCAATGGACCTTCGGCGATTTCAACGCCGTACGCCTGCTTGAATTCGGCGCCGCGCAGGGTGGACAGCGTGACCACGTTGCTCAGGCCTTCCGCGCCGCAGAAACGAGACTGGGCGAACGGCAGATCGGCGGAGATGCACAGCACCACGGTGTTATCCAGGCCGCTGGCCAACTGGTTGAATTTACGCACCGACGTCGCGCAGACGCCGGTATCGATGCTTGGGAAGATGTTCAGGACTTTGCGTTTACCCGCGAAGCTGCTCAGCGCTACGTCTGACAGGTCTTTGGCAACCAGCGAGAAGGCCTTGGCCTGTTCGCCCTGCTGTGGCAGTTTGCCCGCTACGCTGACCGGATTGCCTTGAAAATGTACTGTCTGAGTCATTGCTAGATTCCTTTTACAGGTGTTTATACAAAGGGTATGAACCTGATGAAACGGCGCGCCGGCGGCGGCTGTTAACATCAGGTTCACACCCTGACGCCAGTTTATGACAAGCGGGGCGGATTGGATATCAAAGTTTGCTAAATAGTTGTATATATTAGGCTGTTCTATAAAACATCACCGGCGCATCAGCCTGCCTGGATGCGCAGTTTTCGCTCAGGAGCCGTTATGAGAGACATGCGTTTTTACCCGGAAGCCTGGCCACTGCACACCGCCTTCGTGATCGCGCGCGGCAGCCGCACCGAAGCCAGGGTGGTGGTGGTCGAAATCGAACAGCAGGGCGTGCGCGGCGTCGGCGAATGCACGCCGTATCCGCGCTATGGCGAGAGCGAGGAATCGGTGATGACGCAGCTGGCTGAGATGGCGCCGGCGATCGCGCAAGGCATCACCCGCGAGCAGCTACTGACGCAGATGCCGGCGGGCGCGGCCCGCAACGCGCTGGACTCGGCGCTGTGGGATTTGGAGTGTGGTCTGCACGGGCAGAGCCTGTGGCAGCGCAGCGGCGTGACGGCGCCGGCGCAGATCCGCATGGCGCAGACCGTCAGCATCGGAACGCCGGAAGCGATGGCCTTCGCCGCGCGTGAGCTGGAGCGGCAGGGCGCCACGCTGCTGAAGATCAAACTCGACGATCACTATATCAGCGAGCGGCTGGTGGCGATCCGCGCCGCGGTGCCGCAGGCGACGCTGATTGTCGACGCCAATGAATCCTGGCAGGCGGAAGGGCTGGCGGCGCGCTGCCAGCTGTTGGCCGATCTCGGCGTAGCGATGCTGGAGCAGCCGCTGCCGGCCGGTGACGACGCCGCATTGGAACACTTTATTCATCCGCTGCCGATCTGCGCCGATGAGAGCTGCCACACCCGCGCCGATCTGCCGCGGCTGGCGCAACGCTATCAGATGGTCAACATCAAACTGGACAAAACCGGCGGCTTGACCGAGGCGCTGGCACTGGCGCAGGCCGCGCGCGAACAGGGATTCGCCATCATGCTCGGCTGCATGTTGTGCACGTCGCGGGCGATATCCGCCGCCTTGCCGCTGGCGCCGGCGGCGCGTTTCGTCGATCTGGACGGCCCGACCTGGCTGGCGCGGGACGTCGAACCGGGTCTGGCGTTCGAATGCGGGGCGATCGTCGATCTCGCCCCGTAGGGATTAATTCGGGTAGGTCAGCAGTTCGGTCATGGCGTCGATGTAGCGCTCGCTGGCGGCATCGGCGGAGATCGGCGGGAATTCGGCGGTGATGCACGGCAGCGACAGATCCGCGCACCAGCTGCCGAACGAACCGGGCGTCTCATAGCCGACGCTGGTCACTAGCGGGAGTTCGAACTTGTGCGACAGCCAAACGCCGAGCCGCGAGCTGGCGGGATCTTCGATGCAGGCCAGCGGCTCATGGAACGACACCACCCAATGCGGCTTCAGGCGATGGATCAGATGACACAGCGCCTGGGTTTCCGGTTCGGAACCGGGGCGCCCGCCGGTGGAGAGCCTGACGTCGCGCACCGGCGCCGCGCTGTTCCAGCGATAGACGGTGTCCCCGGAGCGCCAGTTGGCGGCCGGGAAGTTGCGGTTCAGATCGACGCCGTTGGCATTGGCGCGCAGCCCCAGCTGACAGCCGTCGGGGTTGACCGCCAGCACCACGTGGTGGCGCAACTGTTCGGGGGCGATGCTGCGCAGCGCGCAGGACAGGGTTACGATGGCGGCGCTCTCATCGCCGTGGGTGCCGGCGATGATCAGCCCGGTTTCCGGGCCGCTGACCGCCGCCGGGAAATAGAGCAGCGGCGCGCCCAGCAGCGAGCTGCCGTAGTTCTCTCCTGCGACGGCCAACTGGCCACGTTCACTGCGCGGTCGATGTTCGGTCATGGTGTTGTCCCTGAGTTAAAGGCCGAGAGTCATTGTCATTTTATTCAGTGTATTACGCTTTGAGACATCTTTCCCATCGCAATTGTGCGGCGTTTGCGCGATCTGTGATGCGGTAGCGGCGAAAACGCCAATTAAACCGCACCTGGCCTGAGGCTGTTGTTATACTAACGGCAGAGCTAAGCCAATCACCCGCAAGAGGATTTAACATGCCAGTAGCCAGAATCATCGCCAGCTATAGCGAAAATGAAAATGACACCATCACGCTGCTGTGCGGCGTAGACGCTGAAAACCAGATCCGTCAGGGGGAATGGTTCGGCGTGGTGAAAAATGACGACGGGCGCGGGGACGAATCGAACTATCCGTTCACCCTGCATATCGATTACCAGAAAGATGCCTTCTATCTCGACTACGGCTACGACGACGCGGATGCGCGTCAGCTGCAAAAAACCGATATCTCGGCCCGTCCGCTGGCTGAGAAAGGCTTTTTCACCGTGTTCGATGAAGAAGAGGGTGAAGAGTTCAGCTACCGCATCAACAGTATCCACCTGTACGACTGACGGTCGCTGCCGTAATCCCACCCGTGCCGCCCTGCGCCGCACGGGTTTTTTATCGCCTGAATCGCACTTTTTGCAACTTCTCGCCCGCGGGCTCTAGGCCGGATGGATCTTGTGCTATATGATAAAAAATTCAGATGGTTAACGGGGGACAAATCATAATGACGGGAAAAAAAATGCAACGGGGTTTTCGTTTGGCGCTTTGCGCGGCGGCGATCGGCGCCTGTATGAGCAGCGCCATGGCGGCGCAGGTTCCCCCGGGCACCGCGCTGGCGGACAAACAGGAAATCGTGCGCCACATTAAAGACGAACCGGCCTCGCTCGATCCGATCAAAGCGGTTGGCTTGCCGGAGGCTCAGCTGGCGCGCGATCTGTTCGAAGGGCTGGTCAATCAGGACGCCAACGGCAAAGTGATCCCCGGCGTCGCCACCCGCTGGCAGACCAGCGACAATCAGACTTATATTTTCCATCTGCGTAAAGACGCGCGCTGGTCAAACGGTGACCCTGTCACGGCAAAAGACTTCGTTTACAGCTGGCAGCGGCTGGTAGAACCGAAAAATCTGTCGCCTTTCGCCTGGTTCGCGCAGCTGGCGGGGATCCAGAACGCCGAGCAGATCATCAGCGGCAAACTGCCGGCCGATCGCTTGGGCGTATCGGCGCCGGATGACTACACACTCAAGGTGCAGTTGGACAAGCCGGTGCCGTACTTCGTCAGCCTGACGGCCAACTTCAGCCTGTTCCCGGTGAACAAGGCGGTGGTGGAAAAATACGGCAACGACTGGACCAAGGTCGGCAATCTGGTGGGCAACGGCGCGTTCAAACTGCAGGAGCGGGTGGTGAACGAGAAGCTGGTGCTGACGCCTAACGAGCATTACTGGGATCATGCGCATACCGTGCTGACCAAAGTGACCTTCGTGCCGATCAACCAGGAATCCAACGCCACCAAGCGTTACCTGGCGGGTGACATCGATATCACCGAATCCTTCCCGAAAAACATGTATCAGAAGCTGCTGAAAGACATTCCGGGGCAGGTGTACACTCCGGATCAGCTCGGCACCTATTATTACGCGTTCAACACCCAGCGTGCGCCGACCAACGACGTGCGGGTGCGTCAGGCCTTGTCCTACGCCATCGATCGCAAGATTATCGCGGAGAAAGTGTTGGGCACCGGTGAAAAACCGGCTTATCACTTCACGCCGGACGTCACCGCCGGGTTCAAACCCGAGGCGAGTTTGCTGCAACAGCAGCCGCAGGCGGAGCTGGATGCGCAGGCCAAGGCATTGCTGCAGGCGGCCGGTTACGGCCCGAACAACCCGCTGAAGCTGACGCTGCTGTATAACACCTCGGAGAGCCACCAGAAGATCGCCATCGCCGTGGCCTCGATGTGGAAGAAAAAGCTGGGGATTGACGTCAAGTTGCAAAACCAAGAGTGGAAAACTTACATCGACAGCCGCAATACCGGCAATTTTGATGTGATCCGCGCCTCCTGGGTGGGTGACTATAACGAGGCGTCGACCTTCCTGTCGCTGCTGACCTCCACCCACAGCGGCAATATCGCCAAGTTCAAGAACGCGGACTACGACAAGCTGCTGGCGCAGGCGGGGCGGGAAACCAACCCGGCGGCGGTGACCGCCGATTACAACAAGATGGAACAGATCATTGCCGATCAGGCGCCAATCGCGCCGATATACCAATACACCAACGGCCGCCTGATCAAACCGTGGGTAAAAGGCTACCCGATCACCAATCCGGAAGACGTGGCCTATAGCCAAACGATGTATATCATCAAACACTGAGTGGGCTTATTTATCGCCCCCGCGCAATGCGGGGGCGTTATTTTCTCGGCGGCGAAACCACGAGGCTAATTAATTTTTCCACGCGATAAACCCCGTTTAATAATAAACAGGGTTGCCATCATCACATTAATATTGTCTATCTCAGAGAGCGGTTACGCTTACAGACAGTCCCGCATGGCGTCCACCACTACGCGGCCGCTCATATCGGTCTGAGTAATGCGGTAGCTGGTGGGATAAGAACGACGGGTACTGAAACGATCGTGGACGGAGACCTTGCCAATCTGCAGGCCGGCGGCGTTTTTCACCACAAACTCACTGATCTCTTCCTGGCCCTGGTTTTGCAAATGGATATTGCTGATTTTTTCCAGCGTATCGCTGGCGTTTATTTTTAAATGGTCGCGTAACATAACTACCTCCTCGTAGTGAGAAAAGTATATGCCCCTAAAATTTGCGCTGAAACAGCTTTGTGTTGATTTATTATTATCATTTTGAATTAAAATTGATAGCAATATGTTAAGTCATAATAATAACGGCATTACCAGCGCTTTATCGGCGATATTGTCTGATTTATCGGCAATGGTTTATTTCAATGCCGTTATTATTAGTCTGCATTAATGGAGAACAGCGCTTGCCTGGCCGCCGGCGCGGGAAAGACGCAGGCGACGTTGTGTCCGCAGCCGGGAACGAGGGTTAACCGATGCGGCTTCTCCGGCGCCAGATAGCGCCGGTCATAGTCGGCATAGGCCAGGGCGCGCTGCAACCGGTAGGGGCCCTGCAGCTGGGCGGCGCAGGATTTGTCGAGTATGCGATAGTAGGCGCCCGGCGCGGTGCCGGTATCACCGTCTGCGGCCAGGTAGGTGATATCCGCCGCCGCATAGCGCCGGCGGGCTGCGTCGGCGGTGCGCTGCAGGTGAGCGGGAAGCGCTTCCGGACCATATTTCCACTGGTTAGCCTGTGGGCACTGGCCGGCGTCCAGCGTTTGCCAGCGGAAGCGACAGGTTTTTTCACTGCCGCAGCGCTCCGGATTAAGGGGCTGGGGACGCAGGTTGTCAAAATAGAGCCAGCTGCCCGGATCGGCGACGACATAGCGCAGGCGCACTCCGTCCGGCGGGTCGGCGAAGCCGACATAATGCTGCACGAATTGGGCGCCGGCGGAGAAACCGGCGACGGTGATCGACTGCAACGACGGCCAGCGCCGTTTCAGATCGGCCAGCAGGTTATCCATGGCGTTGAACGAGCCGGTGTTCTCGCCATTATCCAAACCACCTTCGATCCAGGAGCCGCAGCGCCACAGGGCGTCCCCCTCTTGCGGCGCCGGTAGCCCGGCGGAACGGCAGCGGGCGGCAAGCGTTTCCGGCACCTGGAACAGCGGGGCGACCAGCAAGCTGTTGTCTCCCGCTCCCTGCGCGGCGTCGATCGCCGCTTGCAATGTCTTGGCGACATCGCGCGGGTGGCCGTGCATCACCACCAGCGCGGTGCGCGGCTGGGGGGAGTGAGCGTGCGCGACAAAATAAGGCAGTGAACCCGCCGCCGTCGGCGCGTGATAGGGCGTGGCGAGGCGTTCTAACACCGGCTCTGCACGAGCCGATTGGGCGAACAGCAGCAGGGCGGCCATAGCGATGCAACGCAGGCGGCGCATTCTCGTCAGGTTCGGCGCAGCGCAGCGCGCAGTTGTCTCAGGACTTCCCGGCATCGTTGTTCCTCACGCGCTCGTTGATAGTAGCGATAAAAGGCGCGTTCCGAACTGAGGTTGCCCGCGCGTGCCAGCTGCCTGAAGGTCAGGTATGCCAGGCTGAACATAATGATAATAAATAATAAACCGGGGAACAGCAGCTGCCAGCCGTCGGTGATGCGCGCATTAGGCAGATAGTGGAGTGAATAGGGCGTAATCAATACCCCTAACTGCTGCAGTCCCCATTGAGTCAAAGCAGGGAACAGCACCAGCAACGTAACGAACACCAAATACAGCAAGAAATAGCGACAGGAAAGCAAGAAACGCTTGAACGCGTTATTGGCGCTTGGCCGCAAAACGAAGCCTGCGGGCGTGGCGCGCAAGATTTGCTGACGGCCACCGGTGAAACGATAGCGTTCCAGTGCCGCTACGCTATCCGGCAATGCCAGCAGCAGCTGCAGTGTAACAAGGCCGGCGCTGCGGTTGCCGATATAGTCGCGAAATCGCAACAGACGTATGGGGGCGCTTTGGGGCTTCTCGACGGATTCGAGCAGGTTTAACAGCTTATCGTGGTTTTCCCGCCGAATGCGAAAAGGCGTTTTGACCACGGCGATAAACAGCGTAATGACGGTCGGTAAGACGATTTTCAAGATATCTGCGGTGCTGATTTGTAACATGCGAGTTTCCTCTCGGGCTGTCTTGCGTTCCTTTCGGCAGAAGTATAGACCACGCTTATGGGACAACATGAAAACTGGCGTTACAGCTTGGTCTTTGATCTCCAAGGCGTTAACGCTAGACTCAGCAACATAAGCAAGACTGAGGGGATAAATGAATGGATGTGATTGAGGGGAGCGAGCTGCAGGTCGCCGACGCGGTTTACGCCTACCAGCTGGATGGCAAGGGCGGCGTCACGCCGATCGAGCGGGATGACAAGATCACCTGCGACGCGCCTTGCTGGCTGCATCTTGATTACGCGCACCCGGCCAGCGCCGAATGGCTGAGCACCACGCCGCTGCTGCCGGACTCGGTGCGCGAAGCGCTCTCCGGCGAAAGCTCACGGCCGCGCGTCAGCCGCCAGGGCGAAGGCACCATGATCACGCTGCGCAGCATCAACTTTAACGCCAACTCACGGCCGGACCAGTTGGTCACCATTCGCGTGTACATCACCGATAAACTGATTATCTCGACGCGGCACCGCAAGGTGTATTCCATCGATCAGGTGGTGAACGATTTGCAAAGCGGCGCCGGGCCGACCAACAGCGGCAACTGGCTGGTGGAGATTTCCGATGCGTTGACCGATCACACCAGCGAATTCATTGAGGATCTGCACGACAAGATTATCGATCTGGAGGACGCCTTGCTGGAACAGCAGGTGCCGGAGCGTGGCCAGCTGGCGTTGATCCGTAAACAGCTTATCGTGCTGCGCCGTTACATGGCGCCGCAGCGTGACGTTTTCGCACGGCTGGCCAGCGACCGCCTGCCGTGGATGAGCGACGACGATCGCCGCCGCATGCAGGACATCGCGGATCGCCTGGGGCGCGGGTTGGACGATCTGGACGGCAGCATCGCGCGCACCGCCATCTTGTCCGACGAAATTACCACGGTGATGGCCGACGCGATGAACCGCCGCACTTACACCATGTCGCTGTTGGCGATGGTATTTTTGCCGACCACCTTCCTGACCGGGCTGTTTGGCGTCAACCTTGGCGGCATACCGGGCGGCGGCAACCCCTTCGGTTTCGCGGCATTTTGCCTGATGCTGGTCGGGTTGGTGCTTGGCGTCGCCTGGTGGCTGAAGCGCAGCCGCTGGCTGTAGGCGAAAATGACGAAAACCCGGTTAACATTGAGCAAAATCAACATTTAGCCGGGGGAAATGGGGCATGATCTCTCTCGCAGGTGAATGCAACGTCAAGCGATGGGCGTTGCGCTCCATAATTGTCTTACTTTCTTATTTTTGAATTACTGCATAGCACATTTGATTCGTACAATGCCGGTTTAATCACCGGCATTTTTTTTATTCGATTTCTCTCTTCCTCAGGCCGCGCTTTCATCCCAGAAGCTGGCTTCAATCTTGTGCCCATCCAAATCACGGACAAAGCAGCCGTAGTAAGCCTCACCGTAGTGCGGCCGCGAACCGGGCGCGCCTTCATCGACGGCGCCGGCCAGCAGCGCCTGGCGATGGAATTCATCCACCTGCTGCTTGCTGGTCGCGAAAAAACCGACGTGCGTGCCGTTGCCGGGTGAAGCGGGCTGGCCGTCGATCGGCACCTGCAGCCAGAACTCCGGGTAGTCGCGGCCATAACCGATCGCGCCGGGATGCTCCAGCACCCGTCGGCAACCCAAGGCGGCCAGCGTGCGATCGTAAAAGGCCGCGGCGGCGACGAAATCGTTCGAGCCCAGCGAGACGTGGGACAGGCAGGGGGTGATATTCATTGCGCGATCTCCATATGACTGTATAAATGCACAGTATAGGGTAAAAACGGCATCGCCCAGCAAATTATGCGCAAACTGTGAACAGGATCGAGATCGTCGAGAGAGGGAAAAGGTCGCCGCTCGCAGGGTGGCGAGCGGCGAGGGGACTTATTTGATTTCCAGCACGTCCAAACGCGCCGGCGCAGGCGCCGCGTCGTCCGAATCTTCCGGCTGCCAGCCGACCGGCTGCATCGGAATGTCTTCGCGATCGAAGGCCAAATCGCCGCCGTCCACCACCGCGCTGCCGTGGTGAATGCCTTTGAAATCAAATAGATTGATATCGCTCAGGTGCGAAGGCACTACGTTTTGCATGGCGCTGAACATGGTTTCCAGCCGGCCTGGGTAACGTTTGTCCCAGTCGCGCAGCATGTCGCCGATCACCTGGCGCTGCAAATTAGGCTGAGATCCGCACAGATTGCATGGAATGATCGGGAACGCTTTGGCGATCGAGAAACGCTCGATGTCTTTCTCGCGGCAATAGGCCAGCGGGCGAATGACCACGTGCTTGCCGTCGTCGCTCATCAGTTTGGGCGGCATGCCTTTCATCTTGCCGCCGTAGAACATGTTGAGGAACAGCGTCTGCAGAATATCGTCGCGGTGGTGGCCCAGCGCGATCTTGGTGGCGCCCAGTTCGGTGGCGGTGCGATACAGAATGCCGCGGCGCAGGCGCGAGCACAGTGAACAGGTGGTTTTGCCTTCCGGGATCTTGTCTTTAACGATGCTGTAGGTGTTTTCTTCGACGATCTTGTACTCCACCCCCAAGCCTTCCAGGTAAGCAGGCAGAATATGCTCAGGGAAGCCGGGCTGTTTCTGGTCGAGATTCACCGCCACCAGCGAGAAATTGATCGGCGCGCTCTGCTGCAGATTGCGCAGGATCTCCAGCATGGTGTAGCTGTCTTTGCCGCCGGACAGACAGACCATGATGCGGTCACCTTCTTCAATCATATTGAAATCGGCGATCGCTTCGCCCACGTTGCGGCGCAGGCGCTTTTGCAATTTGTTCAGGTTGTATTGCAAACGCTTGTTATCTTGTTGATTCTCAGTCATTTTATTTTTTCGATACTCCAGAAAGGGGCATTATAGGGGCAAAGAGCATTAAATAGCCAGCCTGTCATTGAGCATTGCCACCTGATCGCCGTTCATCTGTTCAATCCATTTTCCGTAGATCTCGTAAACCATCTGCGCGTTTTCGTGTCCCATCTGCGCCGCGATAAATGACGGGTTCGCTCCGGCCGTCAAAAGCCAGCAGGCGAACGTGTGGCGCGTCTGGTACGGATTACGTGGTCGAATACCTGCGCGCTTCACAGCGGCATTCCAGCGAGCGCCGATCGACGACAGGCCATAGTGCGGCCGCTGCTCGCCTTTGGATGGGCGCGGGACAAACACAAAGCGCAGGCGTTGGCGTTCGGTGCTACCGTATTCGCGGTGATGATACGTGATCTCGGTTGGCCGATGCAGGCCGGTAAGCAACCGCTGCGCGCGTAGTGCCTCCACCGCCGGCGCGAGTAGCGTTACCGTGCGAAAACCTGCCCGCGTTTTTGGCGGCCCGAATTCGCCCAGGGACGTTAAATTTCTGCTCACCCGTAATTCACCTTTATCCAGGTCGATATCCTCCCATGCAAGGGCGGCAAGCTCGCCGTGGCGAAGCCCGGTAAAAATGGCGATTGTCCACATAAAACGTCGCTGGCCATCCAACGCCATTACCAACTGATCGTACTCATCACGGAGCAGCGGATCCGGTTTCGTGTTCGACCGCTTTAATTTTCGAACCTCCTCATAGGGCTTGTCGCGGATAAAGCCCGATCGGTAGGCAAAACGTAACACGGTACAGAGTGCGCCAACATAATCGTTAACCGTGCGCACGGTGCGGCCGTCCTTGTTGCTGCGCAGACTTTCCTGGTAAAAAGTTCGCCCATGCAGGAGCGCATTTCTAAAACCGAGAATGTCGTTGTGGTTGATGTCCGCTAGCGCCCGATCTGGTCCCACAATGAATTTTATGGTTTTCATTTGTGACTGGGCTTTTTTCATCGTATTACGAGCCAATTCTGGTTCACGGTTTTCCAGCCAGGCATCTACTAACTGGCCGAATGTCTCGACCTTACGAACTGGCCCGGAAGCGATGGTGGCTTCTGCCGCACGCTTAGACGTTGGGAACCGTGCGGCATAATCAAACTGCCCCAGTTGGATCTCACTCTGGATGACTGCCCGCATCATGGAAGCGCGCTTGATGTTTGCCGGGGTGATTTCCCAAGATTTCAGCAATTCGCGACAGCGTTTCCCGCGATACATAAACCAGATAGCCAAGCGCTTTCCGCGGATCTCGACACCGGTTGGTAGTTTTGCTTTTGCCATTACGCATCCTGAACCATCTTGTTAATTTCAGGGTAGTTGTACCAAGTGACTCCACGTACGGCGCGTTGGCCAGTGGATGCAACTCGTTTGAAATGCACCCCCTCGATCCAACACCCTTGGCGATACTTTTCTATTTGTCGATCGCTAAGGCCCGTCTTTGCTTTAAGCCTATCTTCAACAACCCACTCTTCATTAAAGATCACTTGCGGCATACTTCACCTCATGACCGGCCTGTACTGTACGTTTTTGACCGGATTGAAACTGAATCTTGAAATTCACTTACGGTCTGCTTTCAGCAGAACAACCGAAACGCTGGTACCGTCGAACTCGTTATCTATAAGGCCGGACCATGAACAGGACCAGCCGGGTAAAATGTCTTTCTTCTGCATCCCACTTGGCAGTATTGCTACAAGCCGGCCACCAACGTTTACCAGGCTTGCTGCGGCTTCTACGTGGGCTTTGGCGCGACCTTCGCTGAATGGTGGGTTCATTACCACCTTGTCGAAGCGCTCGGTGGTGGACTCAGCCCATTTGATAAAATCGGCTTGCTCAACGGTTAGCCCTTTTGCTTCCAGTACGCGACAATGTAGAGCTGATATTTCCACGCAGCAGGTTTGATCCGCCGGCATGAATACCGCGATGTTTCCGGTGCCAGCACTCGGTTCCAGGCATTTTTCCCCCGGCTGTATTTCGGCCTCAGATACGGCCCATTCAGCCAGTGATTCCGGGGTAGGGTAGAACTGGTGCGATTGATGGTCTGGAATGCAACCAGAAGCGATTATCTCGCCCAGCACTCGGGCGGGATCGTAATCGAACTCCCAGATGTTGATGCTTTTCTGGGGGCCAGCTTTGATTAGTACACCCCCGATCATTTCCAATACTTTGCCCGCTTGCCCTCGTATTGCCTTGTCTTCGTCTCGCCAGTCAAAGCGACGGTTGTGCGGGTTGGTAGTGAGCGGTTGTGTCCAATCGTCCCATCGATTGCGTTGAATCGGCAGGTGGCGTTCTGCCTTTAACCCCGCCAGCACTTCCAGAACGGCGAAGGGGAGTGGCTTGCTCATCAGCACGAAATCTTTAAGCTTTTTCTTGGGTTTTTGGCGGAATTCAGGCGGGATCGCCATCGGATACAGGTGCGCCAGAATGCAGTTGAGTCTCCAGGCCATTTCCGGGTGAACTTCAAGGTGTGCTGTGCCTTTCAGATAGGCCCGTACACGCAATGCCCCACCGTCAAGCACCAGCCATTCACCGTGGCGGTACCGGGCTTCCTGTAGCGCATCGTCGGTCACGCGCCAGCGGGGTTCATCTCGGCCCATAAATTTCGCGATAACCTGCCGTAGATCCTGGATATAGCCGCTCATATCGTGATTCGTCATGCCGTAATCGGTGAACACCCGGGCAAGGATCATGCGCTTGCCGAAACCTTCCGGTCTGTTGGTTACGTGATTGCCGGAAAGAGCGCGGAAAATACCGTCTACGCGCTCAGAAAAAAATTGCTGCCGCGAGTTCAGCAGTTCCATTATTGTTGGTCGCACAGTTTCTTCTTCGAAATCGGGTGTTTTCATTTCCCGTATTTGCTCGTTCCACTCAGTACGCCGATTATTTGGCATGTATTCGTAAACATCGGTCATGTTCAGTGCTTTTTGCCAGAAGGTTGCATTCAGGCTGGCTATAGCGCCTTCGAGTTTAAATAGATTACTGACGCCGCCGAAATAGTGGCGGCGATCATGGTCCTGATTACCTTCCAGAAAATGATGTACGGATGCATGGTGCGTGTTAATTAACCCGGACATCATTTCTATATCAGCTCGAAGTTGTTTGTACTGGCCGATCAAAGAATCAACAAGGTCGGAGGAAGCAGGGGCGAAAAACGCCCCATCTAATACTTCACCGTGGATGGTTTCGATTACATCACCCATTATCTGTATTCTCTCCCAACCGGCGATAATCGTTTAGGATGGCGTTAATCTCCTCACGCGTTCCCTTTGCCAGCAGTAAAACGTCGCCTTCCTCGCGGGTCATTGGGGCAGCATCGTAAAGAAGCTCGCATAGTCGGCGGGCTTTTTTGGCGCTGAACTCACGGTTGATAACGGATTTAGTAACTTTTTTCTTGCCCTGAGTCCGCGCTTTTTCAACGTCATTCGCTAAAATCTTTCCAGCAGAATCACCGTGAACTTTCACGCGCTCAAGGGCAGCGTCAACGGCAACAGCACCATCTTTGACCAGTGTTTGCACATCATGGTTGGTCTGACTCAACGCCAGGAGCTTATCGACCGTTGTTCGGCTTTTTCCAACAAGCGTGGCGATTTCATCAGGGGAAAGATTAAATCCGGCCAGTTCTTTGACGACCCGCGATTGCTCGTAGGGAGTAAGCGCAAGTTGGCTGTTGCTGTTCATGATGCGTGCTATGCGCTCCACATCGCTCCCTGTGAATGGCATAATTGCTATCCATTCAGCAGGCTTACCGGCATCACGACAACGTATATAGGCTCGATGACGCCTGTGGCCTTCAACAATCCACACGCCACCCTCATCGCGTGGGCGAACCTCGAGAGGAGGAACTGGCTTACCCGCTGATAGGTGATTGAATAGGTCATCATCAGCAGCCAGAGTGCGCTCGTCTTCAACACGTTTATTGAAACCTTCCTGAACGTGAATATCGTCCAGCCGGATTAGTAAACCGTTCTTTCCGCGCTTGATTATTTTGTCATCAATAAGCTTGTTTATAGAGTTAGCCATCACAGCCCACCTTCATTCATTTCAAGTTTGTTATCCTTGCAAATAGACTGTTTCAGTATTTCTGCATACCAAGTGCCACCGCAATATTGGAATATTTCATCCTCTCTTTGAATCCATATGCCAGGGGAAATAGCAAATGCGATCGCTTTTCGCATTGCTTTGTTTTCTTGCATTAACTGTTGCACATCAGTGGTGGCTAACATTACCCCTGGAATTTTTCCAGTTTCAATCATGGAGTAAATCCGGCTGGCGAAAATATCGCGACCTTCGCGGTGGCTTAACTCTGAGGCTGATGCGATTGCTTCAATAATTTCTTCACGGTTCATTTCCTATATCCTATTTTTTAAAGTGTTGTGCCTTTTTAGCTCAGGTGGCAGCTCCACAATTCCAAAGTGACGGCGGTAGCCGTTTCGCATTTTCCAGATGATTTGCAATGTGTGGTCTTTGAAGTCATCTGGCTCGATTCTTCTCGGAAATAAAAGGCTGTCGCTGTTGTCGCTCATTTTAGTCGTCTCAGTAAGCGGTCATTTCTGACCGCATCTGGATTAGCGCACTTGGAGTGTTGTTGCGCCTATTTCTAAGTGTGCGCCTGGCACAGGATTTAAAAGTTCTGGTGGTGGCACTTCGCCTTTCTTCTTCATTTCTTCCACTGTTTTTAAAGCTTCCATAAGAGCTTTTTTTATTTTGTCGTTCTGCACATCGTTAATGACTTCCGTATGCGATTCAACGAATCCATCAGGCAGCATATCAACGTCATCAATAACAAGGCTTGCGCTACCTTTTCGGGCAGTAAAGGTATTCAACGTTGTTTTAAATGTTGTACGTTCTGAAAGTTGAAGACACTCCAGCAGGTACTTTTTAAGTGCGGAAGACTGACGGTCCCAATGCTTTTTACGTTCAGCTATCCGAGCTGCTTCTTTTTTACAGGCATCTGCCTTTGCTTCGAAATCTCTAATAACACTCATGGTGGCATCAAATTTATCCTCCATCATCCCTTCAATGCCTTCGAGGGTATCGGCGATCATTTCAGGGGTGAGTTCCCCACCTTCAGCTGCGAGAGACTCCAGTTTGCTAATTTCTAAGGCTAAGTCGATTGTACGAGCGTTCATGCGGCTTTCTCCTGCAATTTAGTGAGGCATTCGGATTTAACTTCTTCGAGACGGCGCAAGCGGCCTTCAATGTATTTGGCGTATTCTGCGTCACCCCTTTCGCGAGCATCTTTTAGGTGAATGCCCATGACTCGAGTGAGCGATGAAGCAATGCCAGAAATCTCATTCGGTGTAACTGCTTCACGCATGCTTTTGGTGTTGGCTTTAAATTTCTCGTCCAGTTCTTTACGAATAAGTGTTACGTCCTCGGCCTTATCGCTGGCATTAATGAGGTCGAACCGGATGGCGTTCTCTTGCTTATATTCAGCTTGGTCGTAAAGCCCCAGCCAAACATCGGCGGAGAAACCAAGGAGTGATAGCGATTTTTTAATTGCGTCTGTGAGAGATTTCTTTTGCGCCTCGCCATCACATTTAATGATGTTTTTCGACGTCATATACATGTATTGAGTAGCGCCGTAGGCTTCGACAACACAGCGTTCTTTGGCACCATTTAGATACCACAGACGGATCTTGATGCTGTGATTCAGCTCAGTGATCAGGGTGCCATCTGCATCGCGCAACATGCGCTTTCCAATGAACTTTTGCCCTTCATATATCGCTTCGCTCATTGGAGCACCAGGGATCATGCGATCTTCCAGAACCTCATAACCCCAGCCGCTGCCAATAGGGCCGAATATCTCAGTGGCACGCATAATCATGTATTCGGCGTTGATGCTTGTGCCTTCAAATCCTGCACCGGTCAAATCCTTCGTATAGCGAGGATCTGTACGCATGACACTGCGCCAAATTTTCAGGTTATCGCCTTTTTCTGCGAGGTCATTTTCCAGATCGGCAGCGATAGACTGGAACACGGGTGGTTCCGGTTGAGCTGGGAGCACTTCCTTTTTTTCACCCTCATTTGAGGAAGCTGCGCCTTGCGTTTGTTGTTGCTCGCCTGTTAGTTCTTCAACAGAATAGAGTCCATTACGATCGTTCTTTGCTAATTGCTGTTCGTCCTTGCTTTGACGCTGTGCCGGTGGATTGTCTTTCAGCGACTGGTATTCTTCTTTGGTGATCTCCTCACACCCTTGGGCGAGTACGAGATCCAGCTTCGCAAGTTTATTTGCGCGGCCAACTTGCCCTTCAGATGTGCGGTAGTAAAACGGCCCGGTGCGCTCTACCGGTGATCCATCTTCCAGATTTTCCGGCGCAGTGTTCGCATCTGGTTGTTGTGCTCCCACTGTGCTGATCGCTGCCTGCTCATCAGCCAGTGCGCAAGTAGCGCTCGCCGAGTTCTGTTCGGTTTCTTCATTGTTATAATTCTCACCAGTGATACCACAGGCAACCGCAACGATGTCTGGGTCAGGATTGGCGTGATCGGTTTCGGTCAGCGTTTTATTAAGGTACTCGGTCAATTTCCCTGGTGTGGCCTCGATGTTGTCCGGCGCGGTTTTAACCGAGTAGATAATGATGGCGCGTGAATAGTCCAGAACGCCCGGCATATTACGGTATGCGCTAAACAGCGCGGGAAATGGGCGCTCTTTTAGTTTGATCATTTCGCGAGCACGGTTAATGTGCGCACTACGCAAATTGTAGATATCGAAATCCATAGACCGCGCTATACGGCCAAGGGCGATTTCAAGCGCGAGTGAATCAAAATCGTGCTTAAAACCCTCACCTCGGTCTGTCAGATTACCGCCGCCGGCAGTCGCGCCAGAGGGTACACGCAGCGTTTCATCGGTCGCGTTCTGCTGTGCACTCACAGTTTGCAATCCTGACGTGGAGGCTTCTTCTTTGCGCTCGTCATTGCGCTTGTTCAGCCAACCGGCCAGAACCGCTTTTATCTCAGGCCACTTCTTGGTAGGAGGGCATTTCTCACGGATATAATCGATCGCGTCTAAGATTCGCTCAGGGTACATTTTCGCAACTGCTGGCGTCTTTTTAATGGCGTCGGCAATATGACTGTCAAAGTTACTCGCTGCATCCTCTGGGGCTTCTAGTGCGCAGGAAAGTTGTTCATTGGTAATTTCGGTCGTGTGGTATTTCACCAATACATCGATGCGAAGTGACTCAGACAATTTACTGAAATCAATGAGACCGTTATCGGATTTTGATTCTGGATAACCCAGCTCGTCATTCCAGTTATTCTCATATAAGAAGCCTTCATCCCAAGTCTCGACCTCAGGGCAGGGGATTCCTTCCTGCACAACGTAAATTTTTAACTCGAACTCTGCATCGTCGGCATCAGGGAATTGCTCCATAAAATGAAGCGTTGCTTTGGCTCGAGCTTGTTTCTCGTTAGCTGCATAGAAGGAATAAGCAACGCGACGAGCACCATTTTCTTCTGCTGTTTGTTCGCTGGGATACCAGCATGCTGTATATAATTGTTTGTCAGACATAGTTCTCTCCATTTTTTACGGATTCATAGGTCGAAATTAATTTCTTTGCGGTATCTTCTGGTAATACGTGCTTGAGACTTTGATTATCACAAATAGATAATTGCTCAGTCATGTAAATTGCCAGATCCTCAGTGGTAAGATAACCATTAGAAAGAAGCCCCATGATCATCTTCTTCATTGCGCTAGGGGCTATACTTACCGTGACTTCCTCACCGTTAATTAGCGATAGTTTTTTAAATCCAAGCGTAATATCCATTTTCGAACCCTCATTTATCAGGTTAAGCACTGAAAAAATGCTTATGCGGATAAATAGCCCCGTTTCCGGGGCGCTTCAATCAATGCATTCTGGATGCAAATCCTGCCTTAAAAGTTTGCATGTAGGCCTGATAATTCATTCCTGCCCGTTTATCTGCGTCTTCAACAGCAAAGCATAAGAAAGAGATCCCTTTAATCGCACTCGATGGATCTTTATACTCACCCAGCGTGTAACCTCCATCGAGAACTACTGTTATGGGGCCAACATCGGGAAGGTGTACAAAGCCAGTGACACTACCATTGCAATTAAAAGATGCTAGATCAGAGTTGATTACTGATAACTCAACCTTTGTGCTTCTGACTTCAATTGAATTAAACATTACTTTTCTCCTGAATTTTGGTTGATAAAATCCCTGCCGGATTGTCGGCATATAAATCGCTTTTAAATTACAATTAGTGTTTCTTGTTTATCACATTCAATGAATTAATGGATGCCCGCGTGAGTCTAAACATATTTCAACCAGATAATCGGAGATTCGCTTTGACTCTGTCAGGTTGAATAAATATAACTTCCCGCGAGTATTTGCTGATGCTCGCCATGTCTTTCCCTGATGCTTCACTAACATGCCAGGAAGGACGCATTGGCGGATAACTTCTTGTGTTCCGTACATGATTTTCCTCCAACGTGATGTTCTTATTTGTGATCCCCGTAGGGCGCACTGGGTGTTATAACTTCGGCAGTTCGCGGAATTTACCGTAGCTGGACTGAACAACATAAATGCTGATTTCATCCCCTTGATCATCGATAACACGCACACACTGTCCATTAGCGCACGTGCTTTCGATGTCATATTGCTTACCAGCAGTAAGGTATCCGACAGCCTCTTCGCTTGGCGTTATGCATAGGACTTTTGCTTTCATCGTGTAAACCTCTGTTGTGTGCTTTGCCTTTGTCGCCAGGCTGGCGGAACTTGTTACCTGAGAAATCACTGTGTGGTTTCGATGAATGAAATTTAGATTAACCTAAGGTTTAGATCAACACAAAAATTGTAGAAAAACCTAAATTTTAAGCTGTGCGTGAGCAACCTTTTGTATTTTAAGGTGTTATTTTTTTTACAAGGCTATGGGGCTTTCACGCATTAGGGAGGAGTTCAGGGGGATGAAGGCACTTACTTCTTTTGGGTACGCTTACGAGCCTGTAAAAGTTCTTCAAACAGCCGTCCGAAGTTTTCAACACGAGCACGTAATTCACTCAGTTGCGCTTCTTGCTCCGACGCAGGAAGTGAATCGAATAGTTCGATCAACTCTTGGTGCTGAGGAGACAGCTCTATCTTTTGAGGTGTAACGGGCTCTGCCGGCACTTTATCGCTATCACCAAACATCAACCATGTTGGATCACATTGCAAGGCCTTACTTAGGCCAAAGAGCCGTTTGCCAGCAGGCTGTGTTTCATCCCTCTCCCACTGGGAAATAGTTACATGAGCCACCTGAACCATTTTACCGAGGGCAGCTTGAGAGAGTTTTAGTTCTTTGCGCCTGCGGAGCAGACGGGTACCAAAAGTTTCATTTTCCATATTAGGTAATTCTAATTTTTCTTTACTTAGGTTTCTCTACGATCTAATCTTCTTAAGAAAACCTAAGGAGGGACGTGAAGTGCTCAAAAGTGACGCAGTGAATTTTTTTGGTAACAAGACGAAGCTAGCTATGGCGGCAGGGGTAAAACCTTCATCAGTTTCCGTTTGGGGGGATTTAGTCCCTGAAGGTAAAGCTATGCGCCTACAGATCGCATCTGGCGGTGTTTTGAAGTACGACCCCATCGCTTACGACCAGCATAAAGCAAAGCGTAGAGGCAAAGTGAATCATGAAAATCAGTCCTCCGATTGAGTCAGTGGCTGCCGAACTGGAAGCCTGGGCCCTTGTGGATGGCTGGAAAACCGTTGGGCTAGCAGTGGCAGAGCAATACCACGCTGCAGGCGGTGGCGACATTCTTCCAACTACTGACACCGGCAAGGGACTGATTAACGCCACCCAGCGTGTGAAGCGAATCTTTCGCGGTTACGACGGCCCCAGGTATGCACCTTTGGCCTCAAATTTGAAGATTGCAGCATTGGCGGCTTTACCTGCGGAGAGGCGTGCGCGCATTGAAGCCCCAAACGATCCTGTGCTGTTAGCTGCTGTGGCCGCAAAAGAGGGTATTGCTGCGGTTAATGCAGTGAATCTTGGCGCGGCTCCGGCAGCGGCACTTAAAGAGATCAATGAAGCCATATCAGCGTTCATTGCGATCAAATCGGCGATCGAGCTGCTTGGTTGCACAGAGACGCGAGAAGTTTACCGGAGTAGTTATGCGTGATTACGGCAAAGTGCATACATCATTTTGGATCAGCGATGGTATGCGCCAGGTATCTGATGATGCACGACTGCTGGCATTGTATCTGTTGACCGGGCAGCACACGAATATGATTGGGTGTTTTCGCCTGCCAGATGGGTATGTTTCGGAAGACTTAGGATGGCCTTTCGAAAGGGTTTCGAAAGGGTTTGATGAGCTATCCAATAACGGTTTCGCAACCCGTGATTCAACATCGAAATGGGTACTTATTCGTAATTTTATGGAGTGGAACACGATAGACAACCCCAATCAGGGAATTTCGGCGCTGCGGTTGTTTACTCAGGTCCCAGATAATACCAGCTTAAAGCCAGTATTGGCGCGGGTTTTAGCTAATGCCATATCTCACATTGACGCAGCAAAATTAAAGGGTTCCGAAAGGGTTATTAAACCGTTTCTTAATCAGGAACAGGAACAGGAACAGAAAAATAAAACCCCACACAACGCGCATGGGCGCGAAGGTGAGTTATTGCCTGACGATTCACCTTTCCCGATGTTTGACGGCTGGCTTCCGAAAGGGAATCTGCCAAAAGAATATGCCGCTGAGGAGTTGGACGATTTTATTTTGTTCTGGAGCTCCGGAGGCCAGGCATTCAATCAGGCTCAGTGAGAGCAAAAATTTTCTCGAAGTGTTCAGAGATACCGTGAACACGTAAAAACCCAAAAATCAGGAGGCCAACATGCAAAACAAAACACCACCCCAGCCAGTGCCTTCGAGCAGGTACGGACCCGGCACAACGAGTGGCGGGTTAGCCAAGGCTTGGCTCCTTTGGGAGACGATGGTGGGGATATATGCCAACCGCTGGGTGAGCAAGAACGGGGCAGCGCCATCCACGATCTGGGGCCAGACGATTTCGAAATTCTCGGATGACCAATTGGCCTACGCCGCGCGACGGTGCATGGAGCGATGCAGCGCCGGTAACCACTGGCCGCCTGACCTTGCGGAATTTACCGCGATCGTTGGCGAGTGTACGGCCAACCCGTTCGGCCTGACGGCGGACGACGTCATGACTGAGTACCATCGCTGGCGTAACGAATCTTGGCGTTTCGACAGCGCGGAAAGTTTCGACTGGCGTCACCCTGTGCTGTTCCAGATTTGCCCGGAGCTCCGCCGCGCTGGCATTGGGCGCAAGCTGGGACATAACGAACTTGCTGCACTGGCTGGCCGGTTGCTGGCGAAGTGGGCAAAGCAAGCGGAAATGGGCTTCTCCATACCGCCAGTGCGAAAAACGAAAGCGCTGGATAACAGGCCGCCGGGCGACGCACAAGTCGCTGACACGGACGGGCGCTATCAGCGAAAGGGCATGGAAATGTTGGCACGGATCCGCGCTGGCATGAGTAACAACAAAGTGAAATAGCCGAGGCATGACAAATGACCAGAGTTACAGCAAAGCAGCTTGTGGAGCTTATTCAGGGCAAAGAACTGAGCACCACCGAAATTTTCGCAGCGGTCAAAGCTGCGTATCCCGCCAACACAATGACGCGGCAAGAATTGGTGATTCGGTTGCGGTCGATGATCATATCGCCGGACGTAAAAATCATTAAGCGCGGACGAGGGGCGACGGCACGCTATAAGCTGATCAGCGCTACCGACAGATTCTTAGAACGGGCCGAGGTGAATTACCACGCGAGCACTGGCAACGGTATACAGGATAAAACCTTGTGGCATTTCAATTCACTTGAATTGCGGTTCTGCCACATCCACAAAATGTTTGATCAGGCTTTGGCTGGCGTGCGTGGGGAGTATGTAGCATGAAAGATATTCTGACCTATGAAGCGCCGAAGGCTGATAGTGATGCGCTGGTTGTGGAAAGCCTTGGGTTGCGCCATATCGCAGAGCGCATTGTCAACAACCTGTATGCCGCCGGATATGAACCAGAGGAAAACTCAATTCACCCGTGGAAGTGCCTAATTTTCGATGCTGAAAAAGCATTGGAAACCCCGGTCACTTCCGCAGCACTTTCCACTATCCGGGATAAGTACCGCGCTGAAGGTATCAACTTTGCGGCTAATCGGTTATTGGCGGCATTTGAACATGGTTTCATCGATAAGCCAGCAGGTGAAGTGGCAGACGTAGCAAAAATGATTTTGTCGGCTGTAACTGAGTTACCAGATGCGCCTGAAGAGGATTTCACCCGTGATTACAGCGATGAAGTTATCGCGCTGATTCGCGCTGAGCTTTCGGAGGCCAAATGAAAGAGCGCCCAGTGATTTTCAACTCAGAAATGGTTCGCGCCATTCTCGACGGCCGCAAGACCCAGACGCGGCGGGTTATGGCTGTGCAGCCAGAATCCAATCAGTTCGGCCTGCTGCGCATTACCGATTCCACAAAACGCAGCGACATTGGCAAATACCATTGGGCAGAATCAAATGCGACCGGCACGCATCAACGTTCAGCGCTTTTCTCATGCCCATTCGGCCAGGTAGGCGATCGGCTGTGGGTCAGAGAGGCATATCAAGGCCCGTTGTTCAACTTCGACCAGATGGAGACTTATCTCGAAGACACCTCCAAATTTGAACGCCCGGAATTCTGCGAGTACCGCGCTGATGGTGGTAAGACGCCGGAATATTACGACGCTGACGATAACCTGCGCTTTGGCTGGAAGCCATCAATCCATATGCCACGCTGGGCCTCCCGCATCACGCTGGAAATCACTGGTGTTAGCGTGGAGAGGTTGCAGGATATCAGTGAGGAGGATGCGATAGCCGAGGGCGGCACCAAGCATTTCAACATTGATTGGTTCGGGCCACTGTGGGCATCCATCTACGGCGTTGATAGTTGGAACGCTAACCCTTGGGTGTGGGTTATCGCGTTTCATCGTGTGGAGGTGAAATCGTGAAAAATAGCATTCAGGACCTGGTCAATCACCAGTTTGCCATGCTTGAAACAATCAACGACCCCGGTCTGACGGGAGAACGCCTGAAAGAGGAGCTCGAGCGTGCTGAAGCTGTTGTCGATCTATCGCAAGCACTGGTTTCCACGTATCGGGTGGTGATCGATGCTCAACGCAATATGAACGGTGGGACGTTGCATACTCTTCCGACTATTTTGGGGGTCACTGATGAGTCGTAAACTCTTCACCGATGAACAACTTCTTTTTCTGAAAAATAACGCTGAAGGCATGACAAGCCATGAGCTTACCGCCGCATATAATTTGCAATTTGGTGAAAATAGGTCACGCCACACAATTCGCTCAACTCTGTCGCATAACGGGTGGATTGGCAAATTAAGACCAGCAGGGGAGTATACGGATGCTCAGCTCAGCTATCTGTATGCGAATCGAGATAAACCCTATACGCAGCTGGTGGAGTCCTTCAATCACCGTTTTGGCGATAATAGAACTGCTAACGGAATAAAGAACGCTCTGGAGCGACGCGGCTGGCGTTTTAACCATGCTGGTGGAAAATCGCCTAAGAAAAATAAGGCGCAGGTGATCGTGGTTGCGGGAAAACACGTCCGCCTTGATGTGTATGTGTGGGAATGCGTGAAGGGGCCAATCCCTCCGGGGTATGGAGTAATCCACCTCGACAACGATATGCGCAATAACGCGATCAGCAATTTGGCTATTGCTCCTCTGGTTGTTCGCTCGATGTTTGTGAAAGCCGGCTTTGACAGCGTGCCAGCTGCGTTCTCGCCGGCGCTTTATGCATCGTTGATCTTAAAAACGGCGGTAAAAACCCGGAGACGGCGAATTTACTGATAAGCGTAAAAATAACAGGTGTTTTATAGCCTGCTTTATGGGGGAAATATTAATGGGTTGGTTCGCGCTGGCAGTGTTTTTGGTATTGGCAACTTTCTGCGGTGGCGTATTGCTGTTCGCATGGTTAATGCTTAAAGTTATATCTGATTGAAAAGTAGGAGAAAGGAATGTTTGAACTTGATGTTTCCCGCCACTTTTTGTTGTTGAGCTGGGCTCTCAAGCACCCATTCATTCCCTTCACTGAACATTCCCGCTCACTAGCACAACATTGCCTTGACTATCCTTCTAAAGAGCAAAAATCAATCAAGCAATTGAATTTTATAGATTTAATCAAATATCCAACAATCAATACTGGTGAAATTAACTGTAATTATATACAGTGCATGTATGCTTCACATCTCAACTCCGCCCCACGCTGTTTGAGATTGACTGGGGTGTCGGCTTAACTATCGGAACACGCGAAGTAAAGTGACGGACTCCATAGAACATGCAGGAGACAGTGATGATCATACCCGACCACTTAATTCGCGGCTTGAATAACAGCACAAGGCCAGTGGTGCTTTACAGGAACGAGGCCGGCGATTTTATTTATGGTTTTGTCATGCGACCTGATGAATTTGTAACCAGCTTAAAGCAAATGGGCGAAGCGCGAAAAATGGCGGGGTTACCGATTGTTGATGATGCTGGTAATCCGCTATAATCTGTAAACAGGCCTGAACAGCCTACTGAGAAATCACTGTGCCACCGGAGTATTTAGATGGCACAGATCCAGCTACAGAAAATTGGTCCTGCAATCCTGACCCCGGCAACCCCCGAGGCCAGCGAATTCGTACAGCGTATTAAACTCGGTGAGTGGATACACGCCGATTTTAGACGCGTTCGTAACTATCTATTCCACAAGCGTTTTTTTAAGCTCTTACAGCTAGGTTTTGACTATTGGACACCGACTGGCGGGGCAATCCTCCCTGAAGAGCGCAAGCTGGTAAATGGCTTCGTAGATTATCTTTGCCAGCAGGTTGGCCAGCAACATAACGTTGCGCTTGCAGATGCCGCTGAGTTATACCTGGCGGACGCTGCGCATACCCGCACCGGTGACTTAGTTCTACTGAAATCGTTTGATGCATATCGTGAGTGGGTAACCATTCAGGCAGGATATTACACCGAACACGTCTATCCCGACGGCAGCCGCAACCGGCGCGCTAAATCGATCTCATTTGCAAACATGGATGAAATCGAGTTCCAGCAGCTTTATAAATCCGCGCTGAATGTTTTGTGGAACTACATCCTGTTTCGTTCATTTACGTCCCAATCCGAAGTTGAGAATGTAGCTGCGCAGCTGCTGGAGTTCGCAGCATGAACCAAAATCCATATTGCCAGGCACTGGCAGAGTTAAAAAATCGCCATTCGCACATGCTGAAGGAAGTCGGTGATCAATGGCGAACACCGGATGATCTTTGGTGGGGAATTAATGCGAAATTCGGCCCGTTCTCGCTAGATCTGTTTGCTGACGACCACAATGCAAAATGCGAGTCGTATTACACCGCTGAAGATAACGCACTGATTCAAGATTGGTCGGCTCGACTGGCAGAGCTCGGCGGAGCTGCTTACGCCAATCCTCCTTATAGTCGCGCACAGCAGTATGAAAACCAATTTATCACCGGGATGACCCACATTCTGCAACACACTCTTGCCATGAGAGCGAATGGCGGCCGTTATGTTTTCCTCATCAAAGTCGCAACGAGCGAAAGCTGGTGGCCGGAGAACGCCGATCACATCGCGTTTATTCGTGGCCGTATCGGCTTCGATCTCCCAGATTGGTTTGTGCCGGCAGACGATAAGCAAAAACCGACAGGTGCTTTTTTCGCGGGTGCAATTGTGGTGTTCGATAAATCGTGGACTGGTCCTGCGGTCAGTTATATCAGCCGAGAAGAATTGGAAGCTATGGGGCAAATGTTCCTGTCGCAGATCCGACGCGCAGCGATGAAATTAATCGGAGAGGCGGCATGAGAAATATTTACCGCAATAAAAAATGGCTTGCTGCTGTCGGTCAGATCGAACAGTGCGTTTTGTGTGGTACGTGGGGAACTCAAGTTGCTCATCGCAATGAAGGCAAAGGCATGGGGCTGAAAGTTGATGATTGCGCTACTGCGGCGATCTGTGTGTGCTGCCACGATAGCATTGATAATGGCAATAAGCTCTCACGGGACGAGCGTCGTCAGTTAATGGATCGCGCTATTGTTCTGACCTTAATTCAGATTGCCCGCCGTGGGCTGGTGGTACCGTTATGATGAACGAACAGCAACTTGAATATGTACGTATCAATCTACGCGCTGCGTTGGTGGACTCATCGGGCGGAACGAAAGGGCAGTTAGAGGCATTTGCTGAACATCCGCCAGCAGATAAACAACGAAACCCAAGAAAACCTGTACATGTTGTTGCACTGGATGATGGCCGGGGAGGTATTAGGCAAGTTAAAGCTGAAAACTCAGCTTTGTATGTGTTGGAAACTCGCAGCAGGCGCAGGCCATTACCGCCGATAAACGAGTACGAATTTGCTGCTGCACCTTGGCGTAGGGCTGTAAATTTACTGTCTGAACATGAACAAGCTTGGGTACGTTATTGCTATGGCCACAACCTGGACTTCAAACTTCAGACCCTGATTTGCCAGCATGTATGGGAAACATACGAGAAGGAGCTTGTGGGCATTAAACTTCAAAAACGGGTTAGATTACGGTTAATTTCATTGGTTTGGTTGGCAGTGCAGGACGCTGCAGCGAAAAATAAGAATGAGGAATACAGAGAATATGCTGCGACGGTGCTGGCTAACCTATTGTCTATAAACCGTGATACTTGGTATCAAACTTATGCCGCTCCTTGGCGGCTCTTAAAATCGATAACTACGAGTTTGGATGAAGAAGTTTTAATAAAGGTGAAAGAAAGAGCCATTATTTCTGACTCAGGGGGGGATATTGCAAAACCCGACACTTTACGCTATATTTAAGCCTAATTCTGATATGTTGCCAAAGTTATACAAACCCGCCGCTGAGCGGGTTTTTGCGTTATGGAGCCAGTATGTCTAAGCAGGTAACCGAGAGTCTGGTTTTCCGGCCAGCAAGTGAACTACCGATTGCCGAACTAAATGGTCGTGCGGTGCTGGTGTTCAACCCCTGTGATGGTTGGCATGATGGATTTGTCCGTGCGCGAGAAGAGGATGGCGAGATTTATCACGTCGGCATTTACCCTTGGATGGGCAGTGAGATGCTGCCGCACGATTTCTACATCACCTGGGCTCTGCTACCTGACGAAAGCAAGCTGGCTGAGCAATTCGAGTCAGAGAGACGCCGTTGATATGTAAAGAAATATCAATGGGTATTGTGTGGTTATGCCGACTGCTTTACTATTCGCGCCTCGGCCCTTTAGCTCAGTTGGTTAGAGCGCGCGACTCATAATCGCTCGGTCGCTGGTTCAAGCCCAGCAAGGGCCACCAAACCGCCATTAGCTCAGCAGGAAGAGCAACGACCATTAAGTTGTAGGTACGGGGTTCGAGGCCTCGATGGCGGACCAATGCGGTCATCGTATAATGGCTATTACCTCAGCCTTCCAAGCTGATGATGCGGGTTCGATTCCCGCTGACCGCTCCAGAAAATGCTTTTCAGCCTGCGATGAAGGGATCCCCGGAGTGGCTGGGAAGCGCCTCAGAAAGGCGCATTCAGTTTGATATGCACTATCGAATCCTTCACCTGGGATTTTGAGTGCGCCCCTCTGATGTGAAGTGACAGTCGGGAAAGACCGGCACCTATTTTGACCCTGGCTTAACTCGCCGGGGTTTTTGCGTTTTAGTGGGTCAGATTTCAGCCGCTGGTGGTGTTTTCCATCGGTAGTGATCCACCAGCGACAATTACAAACCAAGAACTCGCGTCAATTACAGGCTGCCATTTGGCGGCCTTTTTCGTTTTACAACCCGATGAACGGGCCAAGCCCCGGCGAGGGGGAAGGATGAAATCCATGCCGGAAAAAATCGCAGATAGTGCCACGCATGGCGGCTGGTTGGTTGGCCTGCTGCTCGGGGCAATAAATTATTTCTCGCCCAGTGAGTGGATGGTGATCGGTATTTTCGTCGGCATCCTCAGCTCTGTCATCGGGTGCGTTGTGGGTATTTGGTTCCGATGCCGGCGAGAAAGGTTGCTGAAAATGTACCTCATTGACCGCTCAAACAAGAACATCAGCGCGCAGGACGTTGACCTGATAGGGGGCGAGTAGTGGCTTCGATAAAAACCAAACTCAGCGCCGCTATGCTGGCGTTGATTGCTGCCGGCGCATCGGCCCCGGTCATGATGTCGCAGTTTCAGGATGAAAAAGAAGGCCAGCGCCTGACTGCATACCAGGACGGTGTCGGCATCTGGACAATTTGCGGCGGTGTGACGATGGTCAACGGCCAAAAGGTCGTTAAGGGCCAGCGCCTGACCGCTGAGCAGTGCAAGCAGATTGACGCAGTCGAGCAGAAAAAGGCACTCGATTGGGTGGATCGGAACGTCAAGGTAACGCTGACCGAACCGCAAAAAGTCGGTATCGCCTCGTTCTGCCCGTGGAACATCGGCCCCGGAAAATGCTTCACCTCCACATTCTACAGAAAACTGAATGCCGGCGACCGCATCGGTGCCTGCCGAGAAATTCGCCGCTGGATTTACGATGGCGGCCGAGATTGCCGCATTCGTTCGAATAACTGCTACGGGCAGATAGTCCGGCGTGATCAGGAGGCCGAGCTGGCTTGCTGGGGATTAGACAAATGAGCGGCTGGATTTCAAAACTGGCCGGCGGGGGAATACTCCTCCTACTGGTGGCGTCAATCTGCCTGGGTGGTTATAGCTCGCTTTTATCGCAGCGACTGGATCTGGCTCGCCAGCAGGTTGCAGAACAGCAGAAGACGCTGGCGCAGCAGGCAGGACTGATCACCACATTGCGCGCGGATGACGCCCGTAATCGCGCAATGATGGCCGAACAGCAACGGAGAGAGCAGCAGCTGCGCCAGCGGGGCGAAATCTACCAGAGGAAGTATGAGGATGCCATTAAAAACGACGAGTGTGCTCGCCGCGCTGCTCCTGTCGCTGTTCTTGACCTCTTGCGCGGAAGAGATACCGCCACCACCGGAGCCTATCGTTCTGTTGCCCCCTGAGTCCGTATTTAAGCCCTGCGAGGTGCCAACGCTACATGGCGACACCTGGGGCGACATTGGCAGTCATGCGCTGGCGCTCCAAACGGCATTATCAATATGTGCCGGTCAGGTGGCCACGCTTATTCAATGGCGGAAGGCCGCCGGGAGGAACTAATGAACGAACAAGAACGAGCAGAGAAAATTGAGTACATCACCGGCGCAATCAGAGAAGGCTATGAGCCGATGTTTCAAATTTCGCCCCCCGAGCTGAATGAACAGCAACTTAAGCATGAGCATGGAAAGGCATGGGAATACTTCAACATGGCTGCTGACGAAAAAGGAAAGCACCCACGACGCGATTTAGGCGAATAGCATTACAGATGGCATTCACTGAGTGCCATCGATAATGCGCAAGCAAAATCACCGGCGGATCCTGCCTGGTCACCCTGACCGTTATCTGCTGGTGGTTTTTATTTTGTTCTGAATTTTTGCGTTGGCCACAAAGAAAATCAGCATAAACGATCTGTATTCGTAGATGGTGGTTGGCGGTATTCCCGAGTGGGTATTCCAGAGGTCAGCAGAAAATTCTAAAGGAAGGTGGGCGGCCATCGGTAGTTGGAGCTACCGACAGCCATTCATACCCACACACTCGTCATGATGAGTATGAACCAAGGCCCACTTGCTCTCGAGAGCAGGGCCATAGTATTGGATCCTCTGAAATGACCAAAGAAAAAAATCAATCGGCGCTGGCGATTGTCTATCGATCGCTCAATTCGTTGATTGCTTACGCAAGAAATTCCCGTACGCATACTGACGAGCAGGTGCGTAAAATCGCTGATAGCATCGAGGCGTTCGGTTGGACAAACCCGGTGCTGATCGATGAAAGCGGTGAGATTATCGCTGGTCACGGCCGGGTGATGGCTGCTGATCTGTTGGTTTTTGATGAGGTTCCTTGCATCGTTCTGGCTGGTTTGAATGACCAGCAGAAAAAGGCATATCGCATCGCTGACAATAAATTGCCACTGAGTGCAGGCTGGGACGACGATATGCTTCGTCTGGAGCTGGCTGATCTCTTGGATGCGGATTTCGATATTTCGCTAACTGGCTTTGATGAGTCAGAGCTGGATGCTTTATTCGCGGATGACGAGCCGCAGGAAGCGGGCGATGATCCGTATACAGCAAAAATCGACACGCCGGTTTATGAACCATCGGAAGTTACGCCGGCCATTTCTGAGCTGTACGATGAGACAAAAACGCGAAGCCTGTTGAAGAACATCAAGGCTGCAGATCTTCCCAAGGAGCTTGCAGCATTTTTGATGTGCGCAGCAGAACGCCACACTGTTTTCAACTTCAACAAAATTGCCGATTACTACGCCAATGCACCGGCGGGGATCCAGGCATTGTTTGAAGAGTCCGCCCTGGTGATCATTGATTACGGGCAGGCTATCGAGAATGGTTTCGTCCACATGACCAAAAACATGGTTGATATCGTGTACGGTGATGAGGAGAACGGCGATGCGTGAGGATTTCTGCGCGTTTATTTTGACGCATGGCCGGCCCGATAAAATTTATACCTACCGGCAGTTGAGGAAACAAGGATACACCGGGAAAGTTTATATCGTTATCGATGACGAGGATAAAACCCGTCAGCAGTACATTGAGCAATTCGGCAACAATGTGCTTACTTTCTCGAAATCGGAGATTGCCAGTCGGTTTGATGAGGCTGACAACTTCGGCGATCGGCGTTCAATTTTCTACGCCCGCAACGCCTGTTTCGACCTTGCGAAAAAAGTAGGGTGCAAATACTTCATCCAACTGGATGACGATTACACCGCCTTTCAATTCCGCGTAGGTAAAGACCTGGAGGCTGGGTATACGCTCATTCAGGATCTGGACGCCATCTTGTGCGAAATGTTGGCGTACTACGAGTCGATCCCCGCAGCGTCGATCGCTATGGCTCAAGGTGGCGATTTTCTCGGAAGTGGCGGTGATAAAAATGCGGCCTGGCTTAAGCGTAAGGCGATGAATAGTTTCATCTGCTCAACGGACCGCCCATTCGCTTTTATGGGGCGAGTGAACGAAGACGTGAATACGTATACGAACCTTGGCCGGCGTGGTGAGTTATTCATGACCGTCGGGGCAGTCCAGCTATTGCAGAAGCAGACGCAAACTAACTCCGGCGGTATGACAGAGCTGTACTTGGATTCAGGTACATATGTGAAAAGCTTTTACTCGGTGATGTTTTCTCCGTCATGCGTAAAAATTTCACTGATGGGGGCCATTCACAAACGTATTCACCACAAAGTCTCATGGAATAACGCTGCTGTAAAAATACTGCACGAGAAATACCAGAAATCCTCCCCGAATAAAAACGGGGGTGATGCATGATTCCTTATCGGAAGGTTGAGTCGCTGGCTGCTTGCCGGATGACCGAACAACAAATTGCTGACGTGCTTGATATTGACCTTGGCGAACTGAAAAGGGAGCCGGGGGAGATTGCTGCATTCCGCGAGGCCATTCGAAAAGGTAGGGCAAAAGGAGAAGCAGAAATACGGACTGCGTTATACCGAAAAGCCAAAGGCGGAGATCCGCGAGCATTTCAAGAACTGCTGAGGCGCGAGAAACAACAGGACAGTGACTGATGAGCAAGCCTGATGGGAAAGCAATCGAGCGTGATTTCTGTGCTGGCGTGCTTTCCCTCCAGGATGTAGCGGATAAGCACGGAATCACGATAAAAGCCCTGCGTTACATGGCGGGTAAAAACGGCTGGAAGCGTACTAAAGGGGCAAGGGCAAAAGCGGGGCAAAAAAACGGGGCAAAAAATAATTCTGCCCCAAAAAAAACGCCCCAAAAAAAGCAGCAAGATCCTGATGGCTTCCAACAGCCGCGCCGGAAAATTTCCAATGAAGAAAAATCCTCAGAGGACGATTTTGATCTGGCATTTGATCCTGATGAATTCGGACTTTCTGACCAGCACGCTCTTTTTGTTTATTGGTACGTAAAAACAAAAAACAGAGTCGAGGCGTATAGAAAAGCGGGCTACAAGTGCGAAGGCAACGCTGCTTATGCTGCTGCCAGCCGGCTGTATAGGAATGTTAAGGTTTCGAAGGCTATCAGGGCGCTGTTAAATCGCTTCCGGCAACGCTACACCGCAGACCTTGATGAAATTGTCGATCAGCTGGTGGCGATAACGCGGGCCGACCCTAACGCGCTGACGCAATACCGCCGTGTGAATTGCCGCCACTGCTGGGGCGAAAATAATTTATACCAATGGCGAGATATTCAGGAGTACGACCGCGCCGCTGCAAAAGCAATGAAAGATGGACGGTCAGAGCCTGAATACGGCGGCCTTGGCTTTGTCACAAACGCTGACCCTAACCCGGATTGTCCGCGCTGTAATGGCGAGGGCGAAGGGGAATTGTTGATAGGGGACACCCGCGACCTTGACGCTAATGAGCACGCTTATTTCCTCGGCGTGAAGCAGACCAAAAATGGCATTGAGGTTTTAACCGAAGATAAAAAATCGGCACGACAAATGCTGATTCAATTAATGCAGCCCAAAGGAGGAAAAGCCGCCGCAGAAAGTAATGAGGGCGGTGAGCCTCAAATTATTATCAACCTGGTGAATTCTCCCGATGGCGACTGAACACACGATCACGTTCCTGCCGTTCCATGACGGGCAGAAGAAAATTTATCGCTCGCCGGCGAAGCGGAAAGTGATCCGCGCCGGTCGCCGCTTTGGCAAAACCACCATGTTAGAGCAGGCTGGCGGCAACTGGGCGGCAAAACAGATGCGCGTGGGCTGGTTTGCGCCGTCCTATAAAATCCTACTTCCCTCGTTTAAGGCCATTCGTGATCTGCTCAAGCCGATCACAACCAGTTCCAGCAAGACGGATTCGATAATTGAGACGATCGGCGGTGGTCAGGTTGAATTCTGGACGCTGGACAACCCGGACGCTGGCCGTTCCCGTAAATATCACAAAGTCATCATCGACGAAGGCAGCCTGGTTAAAAAGGGCATGCGTGATATTTGGGAACAGGCGATAGAGCCGACGCTGCTCGATTATGACGGCGACGCTGTGATGGCCGGTACGCCGAAGGGCGTGGACGACGAGAACTTTTTCTATCAGGCCTGCAACGATAAATCGATGGGGTGGGAAGAGCACCACGCACCTACCGCAGCGAACCCGACCATTAACCCCGAGGCGTTGGCACGAATAATCGCCGGTCGTCCGCCGATGGTGGTTCAGCAGGAATACAACGCTGATTTCGTCGATTGGCGGGGGCAAAACTTCTTCAAGATGGAATGGCTTTTGGAGAACGGCGTTCCGGTCGATTACCCGGCGAGTTGCGATACCGTCTATGGCGTTGTCGATTGCGCCCAGAAAGGCCAGTTACAGAACGATGGTTCAGCCTGCATCTGGTTCGCACTTAGCAACTTCCCAACGCCCTGCCTGGTCATTCTTGACTGGGACATTATCCAGATTGACGGGTATTTCCTGAAAGACATAGTGCCGCAGTGGGTTGGAAAAGCTAAACACCTCAGCGAAATATGTCTGGCACGTATGGGCACGGCTGGGCTGTTTATCGAGGACAAGGCCACCGGTATCACGCTATTGCAGCAAGGGGCCAACGAGGGCTGGAACGTTCACCCAATCGATAGCGAGCTCACATCGCTGCCCAAAGAGTCCCGCGCCATCAATATCTCCGGGTATGTTGCGTCGGGGAAAGTACGCATCTCGAAATACGCCTATGACAAGCTGGTGGAATACAAGCAGTCGAAGAAAAACCATCTTCTGACGCAAGTGCTCCAGTTCATCATTGGCGAAGAAAATCAGGACGATGACCTGTTTGACTGTTTCAACTATGGCGTCGCGCTTGGGTTAGGCAATGGCGACGGCTTCTGACGAGAAAACCAATGAACGAAGATGATTTCGAAATCGGCAGCTGCTCTCATTCAGAGTTGATGGCATTGCTGGACAGCGATGATATTCAGCCAGGATCAACGGCGGGCTATCAGACCTGCAAAACGGTCTACCTCTACCACCCGTTGGGCGGCAAGATGGTGGATCGTCCCATTAAGATGGCGATGAATGAACCGCGCACCGTGCATGTTGCTCTGTCGTATGGCCTTGAGCAGCGCTTGCGCGATGCGTTCGAGCGCGAATGGAAAGCTATGGGAGCTAATCAGCACATTGCCAACGCTGCACGGATTGCCCGAATTTACGGTGTGTCGGCGGTGGCAATGCTGGTGGATAACCAGGAACCGAATGAATCGCTCGATTACCGCACGCTGTATAAACACAACGTCAGCTTTAATATCCTCGACCCGCTGAACACCGCGGGCAGCATCGTGTTGAATCAGGATCCGAATGCGCAGGACTTTCAGAAAGTCGATGGCATTCGAGTTGCCGGAAAGCCATATCACAAATCGCGCTGTGTCGTCGTGCAAAACGAAGACCCGATCTATTTGGCTTACAACCCGGCGGCATTCGGATTCACCGGGCGTAGCGTCTACCAACGCGCGCTTTATCCGCTGAAATCCTTCATCCAGACCATGCGCACTGATGACATGGTGGCCGTGAAGGGCGGGTTGCTGGTAACAAAAATTCAGGGGCCAAGCTCCGTCGTCAACAACATGATGCAGAAGCTAAGCGGCATTAAGCGCATGATGTTGAAAAGAGGGAAAACGGGAGAAGTTCTGCAAATCGGTGACAAAGATAATATCGAGTCAATCGACCTGAGCAACCTGGAAAAACCTCTCGACTCTGCCCGTAAGCACATTCTGGAGAACGTGGCCGCCGCCGCTGATATGCCGGCGATCATTCTTAACTCTGAGACGTTCGCCCAGGGCTTCGGGGAAGGCACTGAAGATGCGCGTGCCGTTGCTGTGTACATCGACAACATCCGTGAATGGCTTGATCAGCTTTATGCATTCTTTATTCGTGTATGCCAGTACCGGGCATGGAGCATAGAGTTTTTCCAGTCGCTGCGAGCCGACTTCCCGGAACTGAAAAACACCTACAGCGTGTATTTCTCGATGTGGATAAATAACTTCGAATACCGCTGGCCGTCCTCCCTCAAGGAGCCAGAGAGCGAAAAGGTGAAGGTAGACGAAACGCGCTTTAAGGCCATCGTCAGCATGCTGGAATCGATACTGCCGCAACTCACCGCTGACCCCGAAAACCGCGCAACGCTGATCGAGTGGGCGTGTGAAAACGCCAACGCTAACGAGAACCTCTTCCCTCAACGGCTTAACCTCGATTACGACTCGCTAAAAGATAATCCGCCGCCAGAGCCACCGAAGGCTGAAGATCCGGGCGGTGGGATGATGCTATGAGGACATTTACAAGAACGGTTCGTGAGGCAGTGAAGTTCTTTCTTCGCAACGGCTACACGTCTCGCGAGGAGCTGGAGCGTTGGCAGAGCATCATCCGGCAGGCTGCCGAGAGTGAAACGGCGGACGACTATATGGCGATGGTCACGCGGAACCTGACTAAATCGTACGATCTGCAGGTTGGTCGCGCTGGCGCGCTGAAACGGCACCAGGGCATATCCCGCTTTACGCTCAACTACCTAGAGCCAAAACTGAGGACTGAACTCGACAGGCGGATCCTGTCCAGCGCTGACCTTATCCAGCTCAACCGCAAAAAAGCTATCGACACAACGTTGTCGCGTTTTAGCGGTTGGGCCAGCAGCATTCCTTCTGCCGATAGCATCGCGCTGTCTGGCATTCAGGGGACGATGCGGGCAACAGCGGATCATATTCAGAAGGCTGCCGAGAAGGTGGACTATGAAGCGCGTCGCGTGATGATCGACCAGAACCGCAAGCTGATAGCCAACATTGATAACGTGATCGCAACGAGTAATAACGCGATTGCGGCGATTTGGCACAGCCATTGGCGCAGGCCCGGTTATGACTTCCGCGAAGACCACAAGGAGCGCGATCAGTTGTACTACCTGATTCGCGGGAACTGGGCGCAAAAAAACGGGTATGTGAAAGCCGGTCCTGCCGGGTATCTCGATGAAATCACTCAGCCTGGTGAAGAGGTTTTCTGCCAGTGCTATGTGACCTACATCTACAACATCCGCAGTATTCCTGAATACATGCTGACCCAGAAGGGTCACAAGTTCATGGAGTCAATGAAAGCAGCATAGGGGCATTAAAACGTGGCTATTTTTGGCAGCGGGATAATGTTCCGTCAGGGTAAGTTCGTCTTCCTGATCCAGCGCTCTGATGATGGAACGTGGTGTCAACCTGGCGGCACGGTCGAACCGGGCGAGCTCGCTATTGATGCTGCGCGCCGCGAAGTGCTGGAGGAAGTGGGGTATCAGTACGATGGCCCGCTGAATCCGCACAGCGTCTACGCTGATTACCTGACATTTCGCGCAGAGGTGCCGGAGCAGTTTGAAGCGAAGCTTAACGACGAATCGCTGGCCGCCGGGTGGTTTCATATTGACGATCTGCCTAAGCCGCTTCATCAGCCTTTTGCTGAGATGCTGGCGCAGCAGGCGCTCAATGAAACCGAAGTGGCCGCACTCATCGCTGATGGGACATTAAGCAGCCCGCAATACTTTATCAACATGTGGATGTTCGCCATCCGGGTGACCGGAACGGGGGTTACCTGGCGCTCTGCAGATCAACAGATGGCATTCCGTAACCCGGATGACTATCTCACTCCTGAGTTTCTCCAGCGCGTTGCCGGTGTACCACTAATTTGGCTGCACCCGGAGAAAAACAAGCTCGATAGCGATGAATTTGCGAAGCGTGTTATCGGCACCCTGACGAACAGTTGGGTTGCCGATAATGGCGAGGTCTGGGCTATTGCCCGGGTGTATGACGCCGAAGCCGCCGGAATTATGGCGACCAAGCAGTTAAGCACCTCGCCAACCGTCACGTATAGCGAAATGCAGGACTCAATCATCAAAATCGACGGTCAGCCTCTATTGGTGGAAGGTTCCCCGGTATTGCTCGACCACGTTGCAATTTGTGAACAGGGTGTATGGGACAAGCTCCTTTCCCCTACTGGTGTTAAATCTGATTCCATTCCAAATGAGGCTGAAAAGATGGACGAGGAAAAAATCGTAGCGCTTATCAACAAAGCGATCGATGCCCGCATGGCAAAAGCTGATTCTGAGGCGAAAGAGGCCAAGGAAAAAGCGGATGCCGAAGAGGCAGCCAAAAAAGAACAGGCTGATTCTGAGGCGAAAGAAGCAGAAGAAGCCAAAGCCAAAGCCGACGCGGAAGAAGCGGCCGCCAAGGAAAAAGCCGACGCTGAGGCCAAAGAAAAGGCTGATGCTGAAGAGGCCGAACGCATGGCCAAAGAAAAGGCAGATTCTCAACTGCGTCAGGAAATTGCTGATCTGCGCTCCCGCATTCCAACCGAACTCAGCGACGAAGAACGTAACGAGGTTGCTGACGCGCAGGTGAAGGCTGACAGCGTGTTCTCCTGCTTTGGCAAACGCGCGCCGGTCCCGCTGTCTGGCGAAAAGCCACTGGCATACCGTCGCCGTCTGATGATCCAGTTACAGGAACACTCGCCGGACTTTAAGGCCGTCGATCTGTCATCAATCGCTGATTCCGCGCTGCTTGGATTTGCTGAAAAGCAGATTTATGCCGATGCGCAAAAATCGGCAAGCCTGTCTGTCGGCCCTGGCACGCTGCGTGAAATCAAACGCGCTGATGCGACCGGCCGCCAGATAAGCACATTCGAAGGCGATCCTGCTGCTACCTGGGCTCCGTTCCAGTCAGGTAAACGTCAGGTCACCAGTTTCAACAACCAGGCTTAACGGGAGCTCTGAAGCATGGCTAATTTATCTCTTAATCCGATGGCAACCACGAATGCGCTGGGTTCCTTCGGCGTGCAGTCCGACGGTTATGTCCAGGGCATTGCTCTGGATGACCCGGCTAACCGCTTTAATCTGGCCGCGGGCACCGTGGCGGCAACGGAAACTAAACCTCTGTGGGGCGGTCTGCCGGTGGCTGAACTTCTGCCAGGCACGCATTCTAGTCCGCGCGGTTCACAAATCCGCCACGCTGCGTCAGTCGCCGAGTTGGAAGGCTTCACCGTGTTCAATCAGGCGCACAATGGGCTGACCACACCACAGTCACCGGTGCCACTGTACGCATCCGGTATGAGCGTGTCGTACTATCGTCTCGGCTCCAACATGCGTGTTCCCCTGAAAGCGTCTGCGCAGGTTGTTGCGCTGGGCACCAGTGGCGCACCCGTGAAGACGGCTTTGGCCTGGGACTTTGTAAACAACCAGCTAACCACCGCAGCAGCGGCGGGTTTTGCCGGTGCTGATATCGCAACCACCGCTATGACGTATGCTGCTGGTGTGGCAACAGCCGTTACCGAATCAGCCCACGGCCTGAGCGCTGGCCAGTACGTAAAAATCAGCGGCGTGGCGCCTGCTGCGTACAACGGCACCGTTGTTGTGGTTTCCGTTCCAAACTCGACCTCCTTCACTTATGCCCCGGCGACTGCACCAAGTGGCGCAGCAACCACGCAGGGCACTTTGGGCGCAGTAACGCTTTCCGACATCACGCTGCCGGTAAAAGTGATCGCCATCGAATCAGGAAACTCAAAGACTGTCAGCTATGACAGCAAGACGGGTTTCCTGACCTGGAATAACACCGACAGCTGCGCGCTGGTCTTACTTTAATCGGGAGCTGAATTAAATGGCTGCAATTACCCCCAGCTACACCATCGTCAATCCGTCGTATATTGCGCCGGAGATGATCCTCGGTTACCAGCAGGCATCAGGTGCGTTTGAAACCATCGCCAGCGGTAACCCGCAAGTTCGCCTCGGCGTTGGCGACCAGTACGTCTACATGCGCCGACTGGATATCCGTACCCAATCCACCTCCAGCCAGTCTGGAAACGGCAACCAGCTTCCAAGCGTGGCGCTGGATGCGAAGATGATTTCTACCCCAACTTATCTGTTCCGCTGCCGTGGTATCTACGATCACCACGACATGGCAGCGGCCGGTAACTGGAACTTTGCTCTGCCGGAGGCCCAGCGCCTCGGTATGCGCCAAGGCATCTTCCAGCAGCTCCGTTCCGCTCTGCTGTACGGTATGAACCCCGCCGGTGGTGAGGGACTACTGAATACCGCTGGTGCCACCACCGAGTCTCTGCCGCCGGACAGCAACAACAACACCACCGTGCTGACTTATGATCACGGCCAGATGGCTGTGTATCTGCTGGGCCATGTTCAGGCCGCTATGACCCGTACCATGCAGTTGGGTCGTCAGCAGCGTGTCGTTATCCTTGGTCCTCAGCGTATTCTCGGCGCAATGGAGATTCAGCAGATCGTGCAGCTGACTTCTTACCAGCGTCCTGGCGGCGGTACTGATACCGTGGGTAACACGGTAAAAGAAGTGCTGAAAGGGGCAAACGTCCAGGTTGACTGGGTGTATGACGACACCTTAATCGGCGCTGGTGCGGGCGGCACTGATGCGGTGGTAATCACCATCCCGGAAGTTGAGGTGCCAATGGTTAACTCGACCGTTAACACCAACGAATTCGCCAAGTTGACCCCGTCTCTTGCTGCGAACGCCCTGATGTTTTGCGACATGGCCGCGCCGCGTGAAATTCCGACACCGATTGCTGGTGGCGCTATTGATGTTCTGTCCGAAATGCGTTCTACCGCTGGCTGGGCGGTCCGCCCGGAAGCCATCACTATCCTGTCGATGGCCTACAGCGCCTGATCCATTCTTGTAGTGGTTAAGCCTCTGCCGGGGAAACTCTGCAGGGGCTTTTTTATGAGGTAACCAATGAAACTTTTCATCGCTAACACCACCAAACAACGCCAAATTTTTGCTTACCGCAAATTGGAGACCGGTCGGCTTGTCCAGATCCCGATTAACCACGGCGATCAGATGATGGTGCTGGACGGCTCCACTGAAGAGGTGGAATCAGTTATTCAGCATCACCAGATGTATGGGCTGATCGACTCAACGAGAATCGACCAAAGCCAGGCATTTGTTGGCTTGTGCTACAGCCTTAACAAGCCCGTATCTGCGGCGGTAATCGAGAAGACCATTCGTGATAACGACATTCACTTGACCCGTGGTGCGCACGGACGCCGCCAGGCATCCGTGGCGGCGCTTGACAGCGCATTGCGTGATAGCGGTACCGGTTATTCCGGTGAAATGGAGGTCAGCGCAGAGCAGGCGAAAGGCCGCGATGATAACGAAGACGCTGACGTGGTTAACGAAACCATAGTGACTGAAAAATCCGGGAACAAGAAAAAATGACAACGAGCCTGTCGGGATTTATTGAATTCATTCGAACTGACATGAAGGTAACTGCTGAACAGGTTCCCGACGACTCTCCGTCATTTTCCCTGGCTTATGGCGGCGCGGTCGAATGGGTTAACTCGGATATCGCGTGCGTTATGCCGAACCTGTACACCGTTGCTGTGTATAACCTCGGCGCGTCTTTCCTGGTCAACTACGGCACTGAACCCGTGTTTGCTGAATTCAGGAAGATATATGGCCTCAATGATTTCACCGCTGGGGTTATTACCGGGGCCAGTGATAACGCAACAAGTTCTCAGCGTTTGGTGCCAGATTTCTTCAAAAACTTGTCTCTGGCAGATCTCCAGATGCTTAAAGACCCGTATGGCCGGCGCTATCTGATGATTGCTGAGCAGTTTGGCAGCCTGTGGGGGTTGTCATGATCACCTTTCATCTGGGTGTTATCGATATTCCTTATGGGGATGAGAACACCACAACCAGCGACGTTGCAGTATATCTGGAGGAAAAATACCAGATTATGCAGACCTTCTTCGATCGGTATGGCAATGACATTGCCGAGCTGATGAGTAAAGACCTCGCCGCAAATCTTGAAAACATGTTGGCAGGCGCACCGCCATCAAGGGACCCGCTTGCAGAATCCATGTCGCGGATCCACGACTTGTTCGTGGCCTTTCTGGATAACGGCGAGATGAACGGAATGCCGGGAGTTCCTACCCGTCGCGCGCTGCTTGGCATCTCGAAGCGTTTCAAAAATAAGAGGGGCGATCCGCGAGAATCATTTATCGATACAGGAAATTATCAGGCAGCCATGCGCGCCTGGGTAAGCGGGGTGTTAAATGCCTTCCCTGAGTGAACTTCAGCAGAATGCGAAAACCGAGCTTAACGCCACACTGACGCAGGGGCTTGACGACCTGAGCCGCTTTCAGGTGGTCACCTTCACGAAGTACATCAGGAAAGTGCTTCCGCTGGATGGCTTCGTGTTTTGGGTAAAGGCGTCAATTGCCGATGATCCGGGCAGTGAACCGGATACCAAGGACGTAAAAGGCTACCTGCACCTGACAACGGAAAGCATTCAGGATGAGGAGCAGCTCTACGACAAAAACGTGGTGACGTTTACCGCGCAGGCCGATATCGATCCCTTCAATGATATTGGCTCTGAGGTGCTCTACATCGGCGAGTTCTACGGCATCCGGTTTGCATTTTCCCGCCGTTCCGGGTTGAACGAACCCGCCAACATATACCACTACACAGGGCACGCCATTTACCCGCACATGATGTCGCAGATCATCAACTCGCCGACCGATATCGATCTGGCGGATGTGGTGGTTTCCAGTTCGCTGCCTATCTGGCTGTCATTGAACCAATACATGCCGATGTTTCCGGCCATGCTGTCAATGCAGAACCTGGCGCCACCGTATGCCACGGTGAAATGCAGTGACCCGGTACCAGTCGCCGGCGCTTTTTACCTGGATGAAAAATCCAACCAGTACCAGCTGGTTTCCGAGGATGTCACGATCTCGGTAACTGGTCTGCGCAATGCATCCGTAGAGGACTTTCTCCGCTACGTCCAGCAATACACGCTCAGCGATGATGCCGAGATGGGCGTGATGAATATTCCCGTGGTGCAGGATGAGCGCGTGACGCAAAACGAGCTCAACATCATCGCCATGCGGAAGAAGATTAAATTTCGCGTCAATTACTATCAGCAGCGGATGAGGAATGTCGCCCGCCAGCTGATCACGTCCGCCATCCCGTCCATTTATGTGGAGAAATAATTAAATGGCCATAGTGAATATTAATGTATCGGTCACCAACCCACCGAAGCCGAGCCAACTGCTGAAATCCGGCGCGCTGGTCTCTGTCGGTGGGACGACGCTGGCACCAGGCAGTTACGAGCTGCTGACGTCAAAAGACGACCTGAAAACGATTGTCGCGCCGGCGAAAACGATCACGGCAATCGCCTGGGCAACGAATACCGTCACGGTGACGCTACCCGCTGCGCATGGCTGGGCCAACGGAGACAACGTGCCGGTAGTGATCTCCGGTGTGGAGCCGGAGGGATACAACGGCGCGTTTACCGCAACGGTGACCGGCGACAAGGCGTTTACCTATACGTTAAGCAGCAATCCGGGTACCGCAACAAAGATGGGAACCGTGCTTTCCGTAGCCGCCGGTGAAATTCAGCAGATGAATACCACCTACTGGGCGCAGGGGAGCAGCCGCGCGGTTTATGTGCTGGAGTTGGGCGAACTTAGCGCCGCAGATGCGATCAAGGCGTTGAGCAAGTTTATCGACGAAGATATTTCGCTGGGCAACACCTATCAAAAATTCTTCTCCTACCTGGTTCCCCGCGAATGGGACGAAGAGGCCACATTCAAGACGCTGGCGAACAACTACACCTCGCCGGGATCGCTGGTGAAGTTTTTTGTCACCACCACCATTGCCACCTATGAAGCGTGGGCGACGGGTAAATACCCGAATGTGTTCGCCGGCGTTGAAGCTCCGGGGATTGGCGCTACCGAGTTTTCGATGGCTGCACCGTTCCAGTCGTCGCTGGCCAACGATCCAAGCTCGTCGAATATGGTGCCGCCGATGGCGTTCCGCTTCATGTATGGCGTGACGGATTATCCGCCTGCCGGGAACGGCAAGCTGCTCAAATCCCTGCAGGACAGCAACATCAACTACATCGGCACGGCGGCCGAGGGTGGTTTAAGCAACAAGATGCTGGTCGCCGGCCATATGCTGGACGGCATGCCGTTCAACTACTGGTATGCAGTGGCCTGGTGCGCCATCAATCTGGAGATGGATCTGGCGAATGAGGTGATCAACGGCTCCAACACCACCGTTAACCCGCTTTACTACGAGCAAAACGGCATCGACCGCTTGCAGCGCCGTGGGTTAAAAACGCTACGATCTGGCATCAGCTATGGGCTGATCCTCGGCCAGGTGATCGACACGAAACTCAGCCAGGACGTCTTCAACGAAGAGTACGAGAAAGGCACCTACGCCGGCAGCGCGGTGATCAACGCCGTGCCGTTCGCCAACTACACCAGCCTGAATCCGTCCGATTACGCCGATGGGAAATACAGCGGCCTGAGTGCGGTTGTCACACCGAAGCGTGGTTTCGAGTCCATCACCTTCAACCTCAACGTAACCAATTTTGTGGGGGCGTAATAAATGCCAAATCCATTAGTTCCGCAGGGATTCCTTAACCGTGTCCGGGGCGCGGTGAGCATTACCGACAAGCCGGCGTTAAACGTCACGGCGTCATTCCTGGGCAAAGAGGGGATCAGCATGCGGCCGGATACCGCCGCCACTGACATTATCCCCACGATGACCGGCACCGTGGGCAGCCAGGCACCTTACCAGCAGGTGACCTTGACTGTTCATTTGCTGAAAACGCAGGGGCTGGCCGCCAGCTATCAGCGACAGTTTGCCTCCGACACCGCCCTAGGGGAGGTGGTGGTTACGCCGGATGCAACCACTTTCGGCAACTACACCATTCTGAACTGCTACCTGGTGAATTTTAACGAAATCACCCTCAACGGTACGGATGCCGGCTTTGTTGCGACCATTTCCGGCTACCTGACCACCAACGACAAGATGTGGGATTGATGGGTATGAAAATTGACAGAAAACTGAATTTCGTCAGCACGATTACGCGCGAGGACGGATCGCTGGTGTACCTGCACGTTGTACCGTTCCCATATGAGGTGGTGCAGGAGAACTGCGTGTTGTTGGGGAACATGTTCCACAACTTCTTCACATCCGTGGGTGCGACCGCCGCGCCGCGTGTGGCCGCGATGATGCTGAGAAATATTCTTAAAGCGCGGCAGGATATCGGGGACATTCCCGCGGATACGCCGACGCTTGTTGATGATATTCAGCGCCTGACCACCGTGATCTTCAACGATAACGGCGTATGGCGACCTGTGCCGCTAGAGGTAGCGTTTAAGCAGGCGATCATCGAGCCGGATGAATACCGCGAGGTCGAGGGCGAAGTGGTGTTTTTTATGGTCTCCTCTGCTATTCAGAAAGCCAGCCTGATCGCCCCGACGGTGGGGAAAACGCTCGAAATGTACAGTGGGCAACTCGTCTCATTGAACGCTACGGCGTTTCGCGATTCTTTACCGAAGTCGAAGACGGCTACCGATACCCCGACCCCGCCAGCCCCGCAGGAACTGTCGTACATTCCCTCCTGACCTGGGCCTCCTGTGAGGGATTCCGGGAACTCTGCCGGGAACTGGATTTTGGCGACTACAAAAGCCCGCTCCATTTCCGGCAGCGGTTCATTCTGGAAGAAATAAGACAGAAGGGCTATTTCAATGGCAGCTAAATCCGTTGTTGAAATTGATGTTCAGGACGAGAAATTTCAGGCGTTCCTCGAAAAATTCAATGAATACCAGAAGGCGCTCGAAGAACTGCCGGAGCAATGGCGAGGCGCAGCGCAGGGTATCGGCGATTCAGCCAAGCAGACGGAAAAGGTACTGGGCAGCACGGAGGCCATAGCCCAGGCCTTCAACGAAGGGATCGCCGCCGTTGCGTCCATTAACGAGGGGCTCGACCGCCTGAATGGCAATCTCGAAAAGGCCAATAAAACGCAGTCCGAGTTCAACAAGAAAAGCAGCGGCGCGCGCAAATTCCTGAGTAAGGCCAGCAAGGACGCGAAGAGTCTGGCCGGCCACATGAAGGACGCCACGACGAGCCTGCTTTCATGGGGGGCCGTGCTGGGGCTGTTTTCTGGTCTGGCCGGTGCGGGTGGGCTGTGGGGTATCAACCGCCTGGCGGGTTCTGCTGCTGCGCAGCGGTTCACATCGATGGGACTGGGAACCACTGCTGGCGGCCTCAATGCCAGCGCGGTGAACTACCAGAAGGTGCTCGGTAACCCAGTCGGCACGTTGGGCGCCATTCGGGATAGCCAACTGGACCTGAGCAAGCGCTGGCAGTTTAAGGCGATGGGGATTGATAACCCCAATCAGGATCCGGCGACCCTGTTGCCGCAGATGATAAAAAGCGCGCGCGATATCTTCGTGCGTAACGGCAGCACCCAGCAAGGTGCGGAAGCCTACGGCCTGACCAACTACTTCACCCTCGACGATCTCAATCGCTTCAAAAAAATGAGCGACGCTGAGATCGAATCGATGACCAAGCAGGCGCAGAAGGATACTCAGCGCCTGCAACTGACGGACCAGCAGTTGAAGCAGTGGCAGGATTTCAACATTCAGCTGGATCGAAGTAAGGTCGGCATTGAAAACACCTTCATCCGCGGATTGGCACCACTGACGCCTGAGTTGGGGAAACTCTCCGATGCTTTCTCCGGCGCGGTGGATACCGTCCTTAAATCCCCAGAGTTGGGGAAATGGCTGGATGGGCTGGCAGACGGCATCCGGCGGTTCGGTAATTACCTGGCCTCGCCCGAGTTTAAAAGCGACGTTGAATCGTTCATGACCGGTGTTGAGCGGTTAGGGCGGCTGATCGGCAAGGTGATTGACTGGGTAACTGGAAAAACCGATATCACGCTGGACGATGTGAAATCTCACTCTTCCATGCTCAGCGACGAAAAGCGGACGGATCCGCAGAGCGGTCAGACATACACGCCGGGTACTGACGACGATCCGCATGTTTGGGGATGGCTGAAAGGCGTCAAACACTTTTTCTCCAGTGGCAAGGTTGAGCCTGTCGATGCGCGTCCGGCGGACGTGAGCGCCAGGGGCAGAACCATTGCCGATCGCTTCAACAACCCGGCGAATCTGCGCGCGGCGGCTGGGTATCAAACGGCGAACACCAAGAGCGGAAAATTTGCAGTGTTCCCCACGCTGGATGAGGGGGTGCTGGCGGCGGCCAAACAGCTCCAAATTTATGGCACCAGAGGCGTCGACAACATCCACGATATTGTCGGCAAATGGGCGCCACCGAAGGAGAACAACACGCGGGCGTACATTGATCATGTCACCAAGGCAACCGGCCGATCCGAGTTTGAAAAGCTGAACCTCAACGATCCGAAAGTGTTGGCCCAGCTGATTTCTTCAATGTCGGTCAAGGAGGGGATGGGGAATCGCCTTAGTGAGGAAAAAGTCACCCGGATAATCAATAACGCCGGTGGCGCGGTCGGCAGCGTGAAAGAGCAGTATGCAGCTGCCTATGGGGAAGAACGTCCTGGAACCCGTCAAAACCTGCCCGCGGCAGCCCCTCAACAGGCATCGGGTAAAACCGATCAGATATTGCAGCAGATCCTGGATAACCAGAGGCGAAACAGCAGCGCAGGCGTGGTGGTGTACAACAACACCGGCGGCAGCGCGATTGTCTCGAGCACGCAACTCGGAGGATTCGGTTAATGGCATTTACCCGCGAGCTCTACAAATTGGGGTTTGAAATCTCCCCGGTGATCCTTTGCGACGGCGTGGCGCAGAGCATCCCTGGCGGGATGTTGCCGATCGTGGCGCTGACGCAGAGCGCCAGTTATGTCAGCAACCTGCTGGGCGGCGCGGCGAATCTGACAGACCTGGATAAATATTTTTGCCACTGGCGCGCCGCGCAGGGCGCAAGCATGGTGGATTACGATATCGGCCGCTATCCCTTCGCTAACCAGGCGGTCGCCGCGAATGCGCTGCTGGCGCAGCCGCTGCGTATTCTCATGCTGATGGATGCGCCAGTGAATGATAATACCGGCGCGCTGACAAAGCTGGTCACGCTCAGCGCATTGCAAGCCGTCCTACAGGCGCACGCCAACCTTGGCGGCACGTTTGTTGTGGCCACACCGTCGCTGATTTATAGCGGCTGCATCCTGCGCACCGTTCGGGACGTAACTGGCTCGAATGATCCGCTGCCGCAGCGTCAATGGTTGTGGGACTTTGAACAGCCGCTGATAACTGAAACCGGTGCTGAACAGGCGATCAACAGTTATTTGAGCAAGATTGATAACGGCGATAAAACCACGGAAAGCGCCTGGACCAATACGGTTTCCGCACTCGGGAATACCTCCCTGGGTAGCAGTGTTTCGGATGCGGTGACCGGGCTTATCGGTAAATTGAGCGGGGCGTTTAATTTATGAGCACAACACTTTATCCGTTTTCTGGTAATGAGCAGAAAAGCATGATTTTCACGCCGATGCTCGATGGCGAGGTGTATAACTGCCAGACCAAATGGAATATTGCTGCGCAGCGCTGGTATCTCAATATTACTGACAACTCAGGAAATCGCCTGCTAACCACACCCATGATCGACTCGCCGGTGGGCTACGACATTAATTTGCTTATCGGGGCATTTACGAATACGAAAATGGTGTGGCGATCTTCATCGGGACAAATAGAGGTAATCAACTGATGAGGTATTACGATATTCAGATTTTTACCCCGCCTGATAAAGACGGCAACCCCGGAAAACTCTTCAAACAATATTCCAGCCTCAAAAATGGGGTTTTCAATCCCGGCAATTTAATGATTGAGTTTGATATCCAGCGATTTGGCGAGTCTACACCCAAAGGGCAAAGCTGCATCACGATTTGGGGGATCGGCCCGAAAGATATGCAGCAGGCCAGACAAAACATGTTTGGCATGACGATAAAAATGTGGGTGGGTATGTCGAAGGGGTTGCCGTTGGCAAAACCTGCACAGCAAGGGCTGGTCTTGGAGGGAACGGTGTGGCAGGTGCTGGGAAACTGGCAGGGCACTGAGCTACGGACTGACCTGATTGTAACGGCGGGGGCAGTCTCTGCGGTGAATCCCGCGCCGTTGGCACCCATCAACTTAACGCTGCCGTGGAATAAGGGAATAAAACTGTCTGTCGCATTGACGCAATGTTTCCAGAACATGGGCGGTGATTATCGTTACTCGATAAGTATCAGCGAGCGGCTGGTGAATAACTACGACAGCAACATGTTTTGCGGCAGCCTGTCCGAGCTGGCGGCAAAATTAAAATCGCTGAGCAGAAATATCATCAGGGATGATAAATATTCTGGCGTAGAAATAACGGTGGTGAATGGTAAGGAGATCCGCGTCTTCGATAATGATTTTGACAACCATATCGACAAGGATTCGAAAAAAAGCGCCAGTTACCGCAACCAAAATCCAATCCAGATAGCGTTTACCGATTTGGTCGGTCAACCAACGTGGGTGCAATTTGGCACGGTCAGTATTCCCTGCGTCATGCGCAGCGATATTCAGGTGGGGGATTATATTCGGATGCCGGAAAAACTACGGCCGATGATACAAGCCTCCTCCTATTCTCAATTCCGTGATGATGCCGCCTTTACCGGTGACTTTCTGGTTTCTTCTGTGCGGCTCCTTGGCAACAGTCGGCAACCGGACGCTAACAGTTGGGTGACGGTGCTTGAGGCCCACCCGACGGGAGGAATGGCTGCAACATGAGCATTGAAAAAAAACAGAGTTTCGCCGGAAACATGCATCGGTTCGCCGAACAAAAAATCGCGGACGCCATGCAGATGGCCGGTAAGGTGCTGCCGGCCTCGGTGGTGAGCCGAGCGGGGAATATGGTCACGGTGTCCTTCCTGCTGCGCGATATTCCTTTCATGTTGCCACAGGTCACCGTCCCGTTGTTTGGGCCGCAGTATATCCGCTATCCCATGCAGCCGGGGGATCGGGGGATCGTCATCCCGGCGGATACGTATCTGGGCGGTGCCAGCGGACAGGGCGGCGGTACTGCCGACCTCACGCCGCCGGCCAATCTCAGCGCGCTGGTGTTCTTGCCGATCAGTCACACGGAATGGGAGAGCGTCGACGGCCAAGTGCTCACGCTGTATGGCCCGGAAGGCGTCACGATACGTGATGCCGGCAGCAAGACGACGTTCCTACTGACGCCTCAGAGCATCACGATTGCCACGCCTGAGCAGTTCAAGGTCACGGTGGGCAGTACCGTGTTGACGCTGACAAATGGCTCATGGTCGTTGACCGGCCAGAGCGGAACCCTGGCGGATGGGCAGGCCAGCACCAGCCCGGCCATTATGCATGAGGGCTGGCAGCAGCTGCTTACCTGGGTGAATTCCCATCAGCACAGTAACGGCAACGGTGGGCAAAACACCGGCGGGCCGACAACGAGTTTCGACGGGAGCATTACCGAATGAGAACGTACGGGCAAGACGAATCCGGCAAGTGGGTCACAATCGCCACTGATGCGAACGGCTTCAACGATGCCGTCTATCTCACCACGCTGGTGCAGAATCTCAAGCTGGCGCCGCAGGAGTCCCCTTTTTTCGCGAATCACGGCATTCCTGCCAACGGTTCGGTGATCCAGCAGATTATCCCCACCTTTTACGTGAACCGGCTGCAGCAGCAATTCAGCGGCCATTTTTCTTCACTTCAGATTGCACTGACCGAAGTTGATCCGCCGGTGTACGACATTTCGGTTATCACCAACTCGGGCTCGAAAATAGTGGCGAAGGTGTATGTATGAGCGATTTACCCGTTATTTATGATATTACCGGCCCCGTTGCCAAAACGGCGGAAGAGTTGCGCCAGCAGGTTATAGAAACGGCGACGCTGCTTTCACCTGGGATCACGACCGATTTACCGGGTTCATTGATTGAGGACATGACCAGCACCAGCGTCGGCGCGCTGCTGGTTTGCGACCAGGCGCGCGTTGATCTGATCAATTCTTGCAGCCCTTACGGTGCGAACGTTCACCTGCTGAAACAGCTGGGAGCCATCTACGGCGTGCAGCAGGGGGAAGGGACGAACACTTCGGTGTATGTCGTATTCTCGGGGCCGCCCGGCTTTGGTATTCAAAAGGGGTTTACCGTTGGGGATGGCACCTATTTGTATACCGTGAGACGGGACACGGTGATCCCCGACAGCGGGCAAACCGAGCCGGTGTATTGTCTGGCCACCACGACGGGAATATGGGCGGTGCCGGCAGGCACGGTTAACCAGGTGAAAACCTCCGTGCCGGAGTCGTACCAGGTAACTTGCACCAACCTGACGGCGGGGCTGCCGGGGACGGACGAACAAAGCCCCGCGTCGTATCGTGCTCAGGTGATGCAGGCCGGGATGTTCGGTGTGCAAGGCACGCCCGACTGCTACCGCTCCGCGCTGAAAAAAGTGAACGGCGTACAGGAAAACCTGATTTCGTTCCGCCAGGCAACGCTCGGAAAATGGGTGGCTGTTGTTGGTGGCGGAGATCCTTATGAAGTCGCTTATGCGATTTATAAAGCAGTGCCGGATATTTCTATTTTGACCAACGATGTATCGAATCCATCGGGGGCGGAGGTGGAAAAGAAAACCATACCAGTAACGGTCTACCCCGACGTCTACCAGGTGCCTTTCGTGGTGCCATCGTCGCAAAACGTGGTGGTGCTGATCACCTGGAACTCAGCGTCGACGACCTATATCGATCCGGCCGGCGTTGCAAAAGCGGTGCAGCAGAATATCGCCGATTACGTTAATGCTATCGCTGTTGGTCAGCCGATAAACATTTTCCAGATACAGGACATTTTTCTGAAATCGGTTGAGGGGCTCGTTGCCGCGTCGCTGCTGTCCATGATCCAGGTGCAAATCGGGATCAACGGCGCAATTAAACCACCGGCACCGGAGTCAAGCCTGGTTTATGGCGACACCTACGCCTATTTCTCCACCTCGGCGGCGCAAATACAGGTGAAGCAATATGCAAGCTCTAATTGAGAAAATCATTCCTGCTTACCCGTATACGCAATATAACGCCGATCCCAACATCGTCGCGTTCTTCACCGCCTATAACACGTTGGCGCAGGGGTATCTCGACTACCTCAATGCGCTTAATTTGCCGTGCTGGACTTCTCCCTCCATCACGGGGGAGTTGCTGGACTGGATAGCGCTCGGCATTTACGGGGAAGGGCGGCCATTACTGCAAATATCGGAGGATGCGATCGCCCGCGGTGCCTATAACACCATCGAGTACAACGCCATTCCTTATGCCGGCCTGAAAAATTACGTACCGGGCTCGGCGTCATACGTACCCGATGATTATTTTAAACGGATCCTGACCTGGAATTTTTATAAAGGTGACGGCTCGCACTTTTGTATCGACTGGCTCAAGCGCCGCCTGGCGCGATTTATTCATGGCGCGAATGGCATCGATCCGCCGTTGCAAAGCACCTTCGACATCAGCGTGACGGTCAATAACGGCGTGTTCACCATCACGATCCCCGATTATGGCGATGGCGTCGGCTATTTCCTGAAAGATGCGATCAGCCAGTCTCTGGTCAAGCTCCCCTTTGTTTATACCTACTCTGTAACGGTGGTTGCACAATGATTATTGGATTTGGAAACAACGTCGTGTCGTCGTTGGCAGCTGATATTACGGCGACTCAGACCACAATACAGGTGATGCCAGGCGCGGGCGCGCTGTTCGCGGGACTGCTCACTTACGACTACGCCAACGACTCAAACCCCCTCAAGGTCTACGCGAAAATTACGCTCACGGATGCGAAAGAAACCGTGTTCGAAGTTTGCCACCTTACCGCAGTCAACAACGATATGCTGACGGTAGTGCGTGGTCAGGAGGGCACCGCGGCGAAGGGCTGGTCCCTGAACGATGTGATCGCCAACTTTGCGACACGCGGTTCAGAAAATCAGTTCGTCCAGATTGAGCAACTGCAAAGCGGCCATTACACGTCGGCGGTGGCCGGCGGTACGGCGAACGGGTTAACGCTGGCGCTGCCGGCAACATTCTTCCTGAATGGCTCGACGGAATGGGCATTAAAAACGCCGATCCTCATTTACCCCACCCTGAACAATACCGGTGCCAGCACGCTGCAGTTGACGATGGGCGGCCGTGTGATGGGAACTTATCCGTTGGTGAAGGGTAGCAACACGCCATTACGCGCGGGGGATATCGTTGCCAAGAATCCTTTCCTGGCCGTGTTCAATGCAGATCAGGGGCGATTCATTGTTCTCAACCCGACTACTGATGTTGGCTCAGTCCGGTCGGTAAACGCTATTGGCCCAGATGTAGGTGGCAATGTTACGTTGAAGGCACTCGATGTTGGTGCATTGCCGGTGTATCCCAATGCACTAACTGTGGATCTTAACATTCTGGGTGCAACGGGGCAGGAGGGGGTGTATTGCCAGACGCAGAACGCTGGGGCAACGACGGACAAGCACTACCCGGCAAATCTGGCTGGCACGCTGTTGGTCACCCCCAGTGCCTATGGTTGTCAGCAGGAATATACGACTTACAGCACGCGTCAAAAGTTCGTGAGAGGGCTGACAGGTCCCTGGAACGGCAAAGATGGCCCGTGGTCTGACTGGGCATCGCCTCCGGCGTACGGTTGGGGCATGGGGCCGCAGCATCGTGATAATGCTTACAATAACGTTGCCATGGTTTACCGCATTAACGGCGCATCGGCCAATGCACCGGGTCCTAATGTTTATGGCGTGATAAGTCTGCCGTGTGACGGTGGTCCCTCAACGAGTTATCTGGCGGTGCAAAATAGCGGTCGGGCGTTTTTCGGGTATTCAAACTTGCCGGCAAATGGTGTGATTTGGACAGAGGCTTATACCGTCAAAAACCCGCCTACGGCTGACGTCATCGGCGCGGTCAAGAAAAGCGGTGACAGAATGAGTGGCGCATTAGGTTCGACTTATACCGACACCTATAGGATCGTTGCAGGTCAATACGGTACATTCTGGCGTAATGACGGCAATGCCCTCTATCTTATGCTCACCAATGCTGGTGACCAGTGGGGGACATTTAATAACCTGCGACCGCTTGCTGTCTCCACCAGTGACGGCTCCATAAATGTAGGTACAGGTTTCTCGGTCAATTACACTGGATATATAAATAAGACAGGAGTCTACCCATACACAAATAATGGGCAAAATTATAACCAGTCCAATGGATTACACATTCAAGGTTCGGGCGATCAGTATGCCGATATTTATTATCTTGAGACCGTAGGTCAATACGGAACATTATCTTTCCATATACACTCTGGTGGATTAGATGCTTACCCATCCTTTAAGAATGATGGATCACTTGCGCTGAATGGTACTTATCCAATAATCACAATGTCAACCGGAACCCGATACCATCAGGACGGTAACATTTGGGGATCTGTTTGGGGAGGGTATCTCAGTAACTGGTTAAATAATAATACTTATGGTCCACAACGCCCGCAGCCACCCGTACAGGTTAATATTGATGCGATTGGCAGTCTCGCATTTGCACGTTTGAACCCTCAAAACTCCAGAGTTGGTTATGGCGAGCTAGTGTCTGGTTCTAATATATCGCCATCCGGAGTTACCGGCTATCCCGCGGGTGGTAACTGGGCTGCTCTCTTCGCGGAGGGGCAGTTAGGAGGGACATGGAAATGCTTGGGGTTATGTATTTCTGATAGTGAGGGTGGCAACAGGCATTATGGTGTCAGTTTATTTGTGAGGGTGTCATGATGGAATATAAAGAAGTTAAGAAATGTAGAACTACAAATATAGAGAGTTATATCGATTGCGAGGTGATTTTCCCAACTATATCGGAAGAACCTTTATCATTTACAGCAATGCCAAATGATTCGACAGAGCACGGGCGAGAAATATATGAAAAAGCGCGGGCTGGAGAATTTGGTAAGGTGATTGTTTCCAAAGCGGAAAGTGGTTACGTTTGGGATGGTAATGATTACATTGAGAGTGAAATTGATATTGAAACAATACAGATGGAAGAAACAAAAAGGTACTTACTAAATGAAGCGTCTGAAAGAATTTCTATTCTTAGTGACGCGGTAGATATGGGAATGGCAACAGAAAGCGAAAAAGCTACTTTACTTGAATGGAGGAAGTATAGGGTACAGGTAAACAGAATAGATGGAAATAATAAGGATGGCTGGCCGAAAAAACCGGCCAGCTAAATTATAAATTCTTTTTAAATACCGCTGGCGTGCCAGCATATAAAGTATTTTCTGGCACGTTGCAATTAACTACGCTGTTAGCGCCGATGACACTGTTATCACCTATAGTAACTCCAGGAAGGATAACAGCGCCGGCACATATCCAGACGTTTTCCCCTATAGTAATTGGAGCAGTGATGTTTTTATCATGTCTATTTTCAGGAGTTACATGGTGACTTACGGTCGATAATGTTACGTTTGGGCCAATCATAGAGCCATCGTTGATAATTATTTTTTCATCATCAAGAAAGGTACAGTTAGCGTTTACAAATACATCACCAATGATCTCTATGTTTCCATACTCGTAATAAAATGGAATCATGATATTAGCTTTTCTTGATATTTTTACTCCAGACTTTGAGATTATTTTGTGTTTTTTTCTTTTTGAAATGCATGTGTTATTGAATATTAACCTAGCCTTTGCTGGTGAAATTGTCTTTTTTAATGAGTAGAAAAAATATTCAAACATCGCTACAGTCCATTGAGTTAGATATATTCCAGTGTGTCTATTGTATTAAATTATAGCATTTATTCATGACTTCAGGAAGTCAAACACTAAAAATTCATAATTTCGGATATCATGTTTACAATATAAAATGCTCTCTCTGGGTATAGGGTGAAGCAAGAACACTATCTTTCTTTATCGATCAGACACCTACCATTTACGGTGCGAATCGATCTTCACATCGGTTTTTTCTTACGATTATACTGTGTATGCATACAGTATTTTGTTGTGAGGTAAACACCATGGGAATGCCAAAATTTGCTAGTCCGGCAGCAGACTACGTTGAGCGCCGCTTGAGTCTTGATGAGATCTGCATATCCAAGCCTAGCGCAACGTATTTCCTGCGGGCGGCTGGCCAGGCGCTTGCAGTTGGGATACACGCTGACGCGCTGCTTGTTGTCGATTCGTCGGCGACACCGGTTCACGGCAGTATTATCGTAGCCGCCGAGGAGGGCGCACATGTACTACGCCGGCTTCGCCTTTATCCGTATCGAGCGCTCGAGTTTTTGGACGGCTCAGGCCGGGAAACTGAACTCGGTAACGAAGATTCTGAAGAGGGGATCGAGGTGTTTGGCGTGGTGATGTACTGCGTGAACGATATGCGGAGTTGTGAGTGGGATGATCTGCCGGTTATTTGATGACCGGTCATGTAATGATCACAGGGGCAAATTTGGGGCAAACTGATAGAAAAAGGGCAAAAAAAGGGCATCAAATGTGTAGCTTGGGGTATCTTGGTGTGCTTGGGTGTGTGTCGCAACCCGTTGTTATAAAAATAAAATATTGCAATTCAGAGAGTTGTGATTATTGGTGGCTTACATTCAGGTTGTACTGCTCTTTTTGGCTAACGGATTGCTTTTCTGACATTTAAATCGTGCTCATTCTCAATGGGGGGCACTAGGGGCATGGCATTGTAGACCGCGAGTTTACCATTCAACCGGCCGATTTTGATCATTATTCATCATCCAGCTGCCACGCGCCCGACGCGAGGCCTGTATGGTACGGATTGCGCGCAGGAATGCCAGCAGGTTTTATTGCCACGCCTTACGTCAACGGTAAAAGATCAGGGCGCGAATCGCTCGCGCCCTGAGGGAGGTTACTCAGCGGCGGACTTTTCCGCCTTGCCGGCCAGCAGGCTGAGGAAATCGTATTTCTCCTTCAGCTCTTTCTCGGCGGCCTGATACAGCGCGCTGGCCACCTCCGGCTGCTGCGCGTTCAGGCGACGGAAACGCTGTTCTTTCAGCAGCGTTTCCGACAGGTTGCTGTTCGGCGGCCGCGAATCCAACGCCAATGCGGCCTTGCCCTCGGCGCTGCGGCGCGGATCGAAGCGGTACAGCGGCCAGAAGCCGGTGGCGGTCAGCTGTTTCATCTGATCGTGGCTGAGCGCCAGATCGTAGCCGTGCTCTTCGCACGGGCTGTAGGCGATGATCAGCGACGGCCCCGGATAGGCCTCGGCCTCCTGAATCGCTTTCACCGTCTGGTTGAGTTGCGCCCCCAGCGAGATCTGCGCGACGTAGACATGGCCGTACATCATCATGCTGACGCCCAGATCCTTGCGCGCCTTGCGCTTGCCGTGCTCGCCGAATTTGGTCACCGCGCCGAGCGGCGTGGCCTTCGACTGCTGGCCGCCGGTGTTGGAGTAGCACTGGGTGTCGAGCACCAGCACGTTGACGTTCTCCGTCAGGCTGAGGACGTGATCCAAACCGCCGAAGCCGATGTCGTAGGCCCAGCCGTCACCGCCGATCAGCCAGATGGATTTATCCACCAGATAGTCGGCGTCGGTCGCCAGCTGGCGCGCATCTTCACCTTCAATACTCGCCAGCAGCGCGCGCAGTTCGGCGATTTGCTTGCGGCGCGGCTCCGGCGCCACGTCTTCCATCTGCAGGGCATTGACCAACTGCTCCGGCAGCTGCGGCGCCAGCGAATTCAGCAGGCGCAGCACCCGCGCGCGATGTTGATCGACCGTCAAACGGAAGCCCAGGCCGAATTCGGCGTTGTCTTCGAACAGCGAGTTGGCCCATGCCGGCCCGCGCCCTTCGGCGTTGGTGGTGTACGGCGTGGTCGGCAGGTTGCCGCCGTAGATCGACGAACAGCCGGTGGCGTTGGCGATCAGCAAACGGTCGCCATAGAGCTGGGTCAACAGCTTGATGTACGGCGTTTCGCCGCAGCCGGAGCAGGCGCCGGAGTACTCGAACAGCGGCGTGATCAGCTGAGAGGTGCGAATGTCGATGCGTTCCAGCTGCGCCGTATCGATTTCCGGCAGCTGCAGGAAGAAATCGTAGTTGTCTTTTTCCGCCGTCAGATTATCGAGGCGTGAGGCCATATTGATGGCCTTGATCTCCGGGTTCTGGCGATCTTTCGCCGGGCAGACCTCGACGCACAGGTTACAGCCGGTGCAATCCTCCGGCGCCACTTGCAGCACGTATTTTTGCCCGCGCATATCGCGCGCTTTGACATCCAGCGACTGCAGGGAGGCGGGGGCGTGTTCCATCTCCGCCGGCTGCACGACCTTGGCGCGAATGGCGGAGTGCGGACAGGCGGCGACGCAATGGTTGCACTGGGTGCACAGGTCGGGCTGCCAGACCGGGATCGCTTCGGCGATGTTGCGCTTTTCCCACTGGGTGGTGCCCACCGGCCAGGTGCCGTCCGGCGGGAAGGCGGAAACCGGCAGCGCATCGCCCAGTCCGGCCAGCATCGCGGCGGTAACGGTTTTGACGAAGTCAGGCGCGGCGTCCGAGACCACCGGCGGGCGCATCGGGCTGCTGTCGTCGACCGGCTGCAGCGGGATTTCAATCAGCGCGCCGCGGGTGGCGCCCAGCGCCTGCCAGTTGCGCTCGACGATCTCCTGGCCTTTGCTGCTGTAGCTGCGGGCGATGGCGTCCTGCAGCTGTTGCAGCGCCACGTCGCTCGGCAGGATCTGCGTCAGATGGAAAAACGCCATCTGCATGACGGTGTTGATGCGCGCGCCGAGCCGGCATTCACGCGCCAGCTTGGCGGCGTTGATGATGTAGAAACGCGCCTGGCGTTGATGTAACAGCGCCTGTACCTCCTGCGGCAGGCGCGACCAGACTTCGTCGGCGCCGTAAGGGGTATTGAGCAGGAAGGTGCCGCCGGGTTTGAGGCGCTCAACCATCTGGTACTTATCGATAAACTGCAGCTGGTGGCAGCCGACGAAATCCGCCTGGCTGACCAGATAGGCCGAATTGATCGGCTGCTCGCTGACGCGCAGGTGCGAGACCGTCAGGCCGCCGGCCTTTTTGGAGTCGTAGACGAAATAGCCCTGCGCATACAGCGGCGTGGCGTTGCCGATGATTTTGATGTTGTTCTTGGTGGCCGAGACCGAGCCGTCGCTGCCCAAACCGTAGAATAGCGCTTCCAGCGAGGCGCGCTGCGGCAGGATTTCGTCGCTCAGCGGCAGCGAAAGGCCGGTGACGTCATCGAAGATGCCGACGGTGAAGCGCGGGCGCGGCTGCGGCTGGGCCAGCTCGCGAAACACCGCCAGCGCGCAGTCCGGGCCGAACTCCTTCGACGACAGGCCGTAACGGCCGCCGATCACTCGCGGCAGCGTGGTGCGCTCGCCCCGGCTGTAGGCTTCCGCCAGCGCGGTCATCACGTCCAGATACAGCGGCTCGGCCAGCGCGCCCGGTTCTTTGGTGCGATCGAGCACCGCGACGCTGCGCACGCTGTCCGGCAGCGCGCCGAGCAGGTGTTTGGCGGAGAACGGCCGGAACAGCCGCACTTTCAGCACGCCGACTTTTTCGCCGCGGGTCAGCAGGGTGTCGATCACCTCTTCGCAGGTGCCGGCGGCGGAGCCCATCACCACCACCACGCGTTCGGCTTGCGGGTGGCCATAATAGTCGAACGGCCGGTAGTGGCGGCCGGTGAGGGCGGCGAAGGCCTCCATGGCGTCGATCACGTGCTGGTCGGCGGCGTCATACCAAGGGTTGGTGGCCTCCCGCGACTGGAAATAGGTGTCAGGGTTGGCGGAAGTGCCGCGCACCACCGGATGATCCGGCGAAAGCGCCCGGCGGCGGTGGGCGTCGATCGCCGCCTGCGGCAGCATGTGCCGCAACGTATCGTCGCTGAGCGGTACGATTTTATTGATCTCGTGCGAGGTGCGGAACCCGTCGAAAAAGTGGATGAACGGCAGGCGCGCGTTGAGGCTGGCGGTCTGCGAGATCAGCGCGAAATCCTGCGCTTCCTGCACGCTGCCGGCGCACAGCATGGCGCAGCCGGTCTGGCGCACCGCCATCACGTCAGAGTGATCGCCGAAGATTGACAACGCGTGCGTGGCCACGGTGCGCGCGGCGACGTGCAGCACAAACGGCGTCAGCTCGCCGGCCAGTTTGTACAGCGTCGGGATCATCAGCAGCAGACCCTGCGATGAGGTGAACGAGGTGGACAGCGCGCCGGTCTGCAAGGCGCCGTGCACGGTGGCGATCGCGCCGCCCTCCGACTGCATTTCCACCACTCGCGGGATATCACCCCAGATGTTTTGCCGGCCATCGCCGGACCAGGCGTCCGCCTGCTCCGCCATGGTGGAACTTGGCGTGATAGGGTAGATGGCAATCACTTCGTTGGTGCGATAGGCCACGGAAGCGACTGCATTATTACCATCTGTAGTTATCATCGACATTACCTTTTCATTGCTCACAAAGCCGCGAAAGCGCACTTTCGCAGTAATGGAAAAAAGTCTAACAGAGGGTTTGAACGCGGCTTTATCGCGTTTGTGTGGCGGGCGATAAATCGGCAAGCGTATCCGGCATCGCTATTTGCATCGCCGGTTGAGATCACTTCAATAAATTGTTTTCGCCGTTTAAAGACAATTTATTTCCGGCGCGTCATAATTACGCATCGGTAAACTGACAGAAGAAAACCATGAGCGGATTTATGTATTTGACGATGGCGATAGTCGCGGAAGTGATCGCCACCACCATGTTGAAAGCCTCCGAGGGCTTTACCCGTCTGTGGCCGTCGCTGCTGGTGGTGCTGGGCTACGGCGTGGCGTTTTGGGGGCTGTCGATGGTGGTCAAGAGCATGCCGCTGGGCATTGTGTATGCGATTTGGTCGGGCATGGGGATCGTGCTGGTGTCGGTCGCGGCGGTATTCGTTTATCAGCAAAAATTGGATTGGCCGGCGATTGTCGGCATGGGATTAATTATTGCCGGCGTGCTGGTAATTAATTTACTGTCGAAAGCCTCTGTGCACTGAATGTTATTTTGATGTAAAAAAAACCGGCGTGACAGCAAGTCGCGCCGGTTGAAGAATTCAGCCATCATTCACTGAAAATAGTGGAATGCTAATTAGTTAGCGCCGTCAGCATAGACGCAAATATCATCCTCTCCGGTAGCAAAAAATGCGCCGTCACGCCGAAAGCACGCGGGGTTAATTAATACCGATATCATGCGAAGAAACCCCGTCGCCGGCAACGGTGACGTTATCACTTTCTCTCTGCGGCCGGGGCGGGCGGTGGGGGCCGCTGTCACGTTTAACCTCCCGTATTGGAGGCGGAAATATTCTGCAAACAAAATAAATGTCCGGCCGGTGCAAAAAAACCACAAATAATGGCCGGAATATATTTTCATTATTTATATATCGAGCTAGATTAAACAAGTTTGCATCAAAGATAGCGAAACGTGTCCGCCAAGTGACGCGCGTTATCGGCAATGGCGATTTTACACAGCGCAGTTCCGGGTTCAGGAGTGGGATAATGACGACATCAAAATGGCTGCTTGCCAGCGCCGTGCTGCTTTTAGCCGCCTGCAGCAGCAACAACGAAGAGCCAGTACAGCAGGGCAACAGTGCCAGAATCAATACGTTGCAGACCAGCGCCGGTTGCGCGGCGGTCGGCGGCGTCACCACCATCGCGCACAACTTGAACGGTGAAGCGTTGCGCATGTGCCAGATGCCGAACGGCAAACAGTGTGAGGAACGCACGCTGGGCCTGGGCAGCTGCGCCGGGTAAGCCCACGGCGCCAGGCCTGGCGTTCAGAATCAATATACCCAGTCGCGCAGGGCATAAACCAGCGTGTGGCCGCTGCCGTTGAGCGTCAGCTGCTGCGCGCTCAGCGTCACTTCGGCGCCGTTTTCCAGCACGGTGCCGATCACCCGATCCCAGCGATTGCGCTGCTCATCAGGGCACAGCCTGCGCGTCGAGGCCAACGGTTTTACCGTCAGTACGCCGTCGCGTAATTGCCCCTGGCCGAAAAAGCGGTTGCACATCGCGCCGGACACATGCAGGTTCTCGCCGAACTCCAGATTGAGCAGGACGCCGCCCGTTGGGGATTTTGCCGCTTCGCCATCGACGCTCTGCAACACGAAATTATGATGCATCAGATCGCCGGGCGTAACGGTCGCGGGTGGTTTCATGCTGCATCCCCCCAAGACCAGCGCCGCAAGGGCGGCCATCGTTGTTCTCATCGTCGCGCTCTCAAATAAACAGGGCGCCGCAGGGGGCGCCCCGAGATGACGTTCACGCGTTCAACTGGTTCGGGCAGGCTTCGCCGCGATCCAACTGGCTGATGTTCTGCAGCGTGGTTTGCGAAATGCTGGTCAGCGCCTCTTCGGTCAGGAAAGCCTGATGGCCGGTGAACAGCACGTTGTGGCAGGCCGACAGGCGGCGGAACACGTCATCCTGAATCACGTCGTTAGACTTGTCTTCAAAGAACAGATCGCGTTCGTTCTCGTAGACGTCCATCCCGAGCGCGCCGATTTTTTGCTGCTTCAACGCGTCGATGGCGGCGGTAGAGTCGATCAGCGCGCCGCGGCTGGTGTTGATCACCATTACGCCGTTTTTCATCATCGCGAAGGCGTCGGCATTCAGCAGATGGTGGTTTTCCGGCGTCAGCGGGCAATGCAGGGTGATTACGTCGGATTGCGCGTACAGCGTTTTCAGGTCGACATACTCTGCGCCCAGTTCCAGCGCCTGTTCGCTGGGGAACGGATCGTAAGCCAGCAGCTTCATGCCGAAGCCTTTGAGAATGCGCATCGTCGCCACGCCGATTTTACCGGTGCCGATCACGCCGGCGGTGCGATTGTGCATGTTAAAGCCAATCAGCCCTTCGAGAGAGAAATTGGCGTCGCGGGTGCGTTGATATGCGCGGTGAATACGGCGGTTCAGGCACATCATCATGCCTACCGCGTGTTCCGCCACGGCTTCCGGCGAGTAGGCCGGCACGCGCACTACCTTGATGCCCAGCGCTTTGGCGGCGTCCAGATCGACGTTATTAAAACCGGCGCAGCGCAGGGCGAGAATTTCGACGCCCAGCGCCGCCAGTTCTTCGAGCACTTCACGGCTACCGTCGTCGTTGACGAAGATACACACCGCCTTGCAACCGGCGGCCGTTTTGGCGGTTTTTTTACTGAGTAAAAAGTCGAAGAATTCCAGCTCATAGCCAAACTGCTGATTCACCAGTTCGAGATATTTACGGTCATACTGTTTGGTGCTGTATATCGCCAATTTCATCGTGGTTTCTCCACCGTGATTTTGTGATCAATTTAACAGATTTTAGTAAATTCGACAATTGGTTAGCCACGCTGCAAGGCTGCTGTGGGCTGGCGGCGGTGAAGGGAAGGCGACGGTGAGGCGGGCGACAAAAAAATCCCCACGGGGGTGTGGGGAATGGCTTCTCTAGTACACAGTTAGCTAGCAGCTAAACTTTTATTAGAATGCTTGCAAGACTATTAATCATCAACGGTAACAACAATAACAAAAGTCTGAAAACTGTCCTATTTATGTGATGTATATGTAACGAAAATCTACAACTCCGCGCGCGCTTGCGCCAAAAGGGTGCAAATCGCCTCTGCGACCGCGCTCAGCTTCACCCTATGTCAAATTCGTGCCATCATTATTGTCAATTCAGGCATAGACTTAACCAATGCCTAACACAGGAACGAAGCAATCATTTAATGACCAGGCGATTGAAAGTATTCATAGGGACGGTGGCGGGCTGCGCAATCCTGGTGCTGGCGTTGTGGCAAACCTTGCCGCGCTGGCTGCCGGGGGTGTTATCGCATTGGTTGCCGGCGGGAAGCCGACTGGAGTTGCAGGGCAAATTGCATTGGCGCCAGGGCGGCCTGACGTTGGCGGGGGCGCGTTTCACCGCGCAAGATTGTCTGCTGGCCAGCGTCGGGCCGACGCGGCTGGCTTATCGGCAAGGCCGCTGGCAGCTGTCGAGCGATAAGGTCAGCGTCGATAGCGCCTGTTTGTCAAAACTGCCGGGCGGCGACGCCAACAGCGCGCCGCTTGCGCTCGATCAACTGCAGCGGCAGCTGCCGCCGCTGGATCTCACCATTCATGACCTCACGCTCATTCCCTGGCAGCGTTATGCCGGGAAGCTGCAGCTTTCCTCCGGCTCTGACGGGCAACATCTGCATTATCGGGGGCCGAATATCAGCGCCGAGGCGCAGCTGGATGAAAAACAACAGCTGACGTTGCACAGCCTGACCGTCATTCCGCCCAACAGCGCGCAACCGCTGCGCCTCGCTGGCAAGATAACCATTCCGCTGGATCTGGCCAGCCTGCCGACGCAGGGCGCGCTGCAGGGTGAAATGCAGACGGCCTATCTGGAAAAACCGGTTTTGCTGGATATGCGCTGGCAACAGCAGCAGGGCGTGTTGACGGTGAGCGAGAAAGGCGACGATCGGCCGCTGGCGGTGCTGCCGTGGGAAGTGACCCCGCAGCGGGTCAGCATCAAGCAGGGCGAGTGGCGTTGGCCCTACAGCGGACAGCCGTTGAACGGCGGCCTCAGCATCGCGCTGCACGACTGGAGCAAGGGACTGGATGAAACGGAGATCAGCGCGCGGCTGAACGTGATCACGGCCGGCCACAACGGCAAGGGCAATGCGGTGCTGACGCTTGGGCCGGGCAAGGTGGGGCTGACCGACAGCGATCTGCGGTTCCAACTGACCGGCCAGGCCAATCTGGCCGACTTCTCCGCTACCGCGTCGATCCCGGGCGTGCTCGGCGGCAGCATTCTCAACCCGACGCTGGTTCTGCATCCGGGTTCGTTGCTGCGCCTGTGGGGCAAGGTGACGCCGGAAATGACGCTGGAAGAGGCGCGTTTGCCGCTGGCGGGCGTGAAGGTGACCGCTGCCGGTATTACCGGCCGCCTGCAGGCGATTTTGAGCGCCAGCGACAGTTACTGGGGCCGCTTCAAGCTGCATCTGGACGGCCAGGCGCAGGATTTCTGGCCGGACAAGGGCCACTGGCAATGGCGCTACTGGGGCAATGGCCGCTTGCCGCCGCTGCAGGCCGCCTGGGACGTGGCCGGCAGCGGCAGCTGGCGCGACAGCGAGTTGGTGCTCGATAAACTCTCCACCGGCTTCGATAAGTTGAAGTACGGCCTGGTGACGGTCGCCGCGCCGCGCTTGAGCCTCAACCAGCCGCTGCGCTGGCGGCGTGATGAACAAAGCCCGCAGTTCAACGGTGAGCTGCAGCTGGCGGCGGATAAGGTCAGCTTCAGCGATGGCGGTTATCTGCCGGCGCCGGTGCTGGCGCTGCAGATGAACGGCCGTTCGCCGGACAGTTTCCAGATGCAGGGCAAGCTGCAGGCGCAACAGATCGGTCCGATCGCGCTGCGCGGCCGTTGGGACGGCGAACGTCTGCGCGGCGAAGGCTGGTGGCCGAAACAGTCGCTGAAGGTCTTCCAACCGCTGCTGGCGCCGGATCTCAATCTCACGCTGCGCGACGGCGAGTTTTACGCGCAGTCGGCGTTTTCCGCCGCCCGCGAACAAGGGTTCGAGGCCGGTGGCCACTGGGTGGTGAAAAACGGCGGCATGTGGCTGAAGGACGGGGAGATGAGCGGCCTGGATTTCATCCTGTCGTACCGGTTCAAGCAGCATCACTGGCAATTGGGAGCTAAACAGCCGGTATCGCTGCGCATCAAGTCTTTCACCAACCTGTTCGAGATGCAGAACATTTCCGCCGATTTGCAGGGCACCTATCCTTATAGCGAAGGGCAGCCACTGACGTTGAGCAACGTCGGCGTGGACATGCTCAACGGGCATATCAGCCTGTCGGCGCTGCGGTTGCCGCAGCATGACGCCGCAGTGCTGAAGCTGGACAAGGTCGATCTCAGCGCGCTGTTTACCGCCCTGAAACCGAAGCAGTTCGCCATGTCCGGCCGCGTCGACGGCGAGTTGCCGCTGTTCCTGAACCATCCGAAGTGGCTGGTGCAAAACGGCTGGATCGCCAACGCCGGCACGTTGACGCTGCGCCTGGACAAAGACATGGCCGACGCCATCGGCAGCAACAACCTGGCGACCGGCGCGGCGATCGACTGGCTGCGCTACATGGAAATCAACCGTTCGCATGCCCGGGTCGATCTCGACAACCTGGGCGAGCTGACGCTGAGCGCGCGCATCGACGGCATCAACCCGCAGAAAAGCGCCAAGCGCGAGGTGATCCTGAACTATCGCCATCAGGAAAACGTGTTTCAGCTGTGGCGCAGTTTGCGCTTCGGCGACAATTTACAGGAGTGGCTGGAGCAGGCCCTCTCACAACCTGGGGAGCAACAATGAAAATCATGAGTGTGTCGACGCTGGCAGCGGTGCTGTGCGTTTCGCTGCTGAGCGGCTGCGTGCCGCGCATCGAGGTGGCGACGCCTAAGGATCCGATCACCATCAATATGAACGTCAAGATCGAACATGAAATTCATATCAAGGTGGATAAGGACGTCGAAAACCTGCTGAAAACCCAAAGCGGTCTGTTCTAGGAGCCGACATGAAAAAACGTTATTTGTGGCTGGCCGGCTCCGCCTGGCTGTTCAGCGGCCTGGCGATGGCGCTGACGCTGGATGAGGCGAAGCAGCAAGGGCGGGTGGGGGAAACCCTGAGCGGCTACATCGCGCCGGTGCAGCAGGACGCCGAAACTTTGGCGCTGGTGAAGCGCATCAACGCCGGCCGCGCCGAGAAGTATCAGGAAGTGGCGGACGGCAACCATATCGCCGTCGATGAAGTGGCGCGCATGGCCGGCCAGAAGCTGGTGACGCGGGCGCAGAGCGGCGAGTATGTGCGCGGCATCAACGGCCAGTGGCTGAAGAAGTAAAAAAAAGCGCGCCGTCTGGCGCGCTGAATGATACGGATAGATGATTATTATGAGGGTAGTGCAGGTTTGACAAGGCTTGCCTCTTGTCCGGCAGGGGCATGGCGCCCCTGCGCAGGCTCTTACGCGGCAACCACCTGAGACAGGGCCGCTTTGGCGTCTTCCTGTGCTTTGGTCGCCACTTCCGGACCGTAGGCGATGCCTTCCGCGAAGACGAACTCCACGTCGGTGATGCCGATGAAGCCCAGGAACAGACGCAGGTAAGGTTCCACCAGGTCGGTTGGGGTGCCTTTATGAATGCCGCCGCGGCTGGTCAGGATCACGGCGCGTTTGTTTTTCACCAGGCCTTCCGGACCGTTTTCGGTGTAACGGAAAGTCACGCCGGCGCGGGCGACCAGATCGAAATAGTTTTTCAGCTGGGTCGGGATGTTGAAGTTGTACATCGGTGCGGCGATCACGATGACGTCATTGGCCTGCAGCTCGGCGATCAGTTCGTCCGACAGGGCCAGCGCTTCTTGTTGACGCGGAGTCAACGGAGCATCGGAAGGACGCAGCGCGCCAACCAGCTCGCCGTCCAGCACCGGGATTGGCTGTGCGGCCAGATCGCGCACGGTGATGGTGTCGCCGCTGTGGGCGTTGCTCCATTGCTCTACGAAGAAATCGGCCAGTTGGTTAGACTGAGAGTAGGTCGCCAGGATGCTTGATTTCAGAACCAATACGTTGCTCATCGATAATTCCTTACGTTGTGACAGTGACATCAGGACTCAGCGTCCCTTGCATGAACTACATGCTATTCACATTCCCCCAACAGTGATAGCGCAATATTTCGAGATCTTCGTTCGATTTTATTGAATAACCTGCCGAGGCGTTACTCGCGAAAGTAGGGGGAAAACGCCGTTTGTGATAGGCTGTGCGGCTAAAGCAAAAAAATCGCTAAAAAAACATTAAACCGTTGCTAAGCCTGGTCTTGGCCACGATGAAACAAGGAACACCGAACGTGAAATCTCCGCTCGAGGCACTGCCGGCCCAACTGGGCGAGCTGATGCTCCGCGATCAACAACGCCTGCGTCGTCGCCTGCAGGGCGCACGAAAAATCAAAAATCCCGATGCCCAGCTGGCGGTCGCCGCCGAAGTGGAAAGCGACATCGCGACGGCGCGGCAAAAAGTGCAGGCGCGCGCCGCGTCTTGCCCGCGCATTACCTATCCGGAAAGCCTGCCGGTCAGCCAGAAAAAGCAGGACATCTTAAACGCTGTCCGCGACCACCAGGTGGTGATCGTCGCCGGGGAGACCGGCTCGGGGAAAACCACCCAGTTGCCGAAGATCTGTCTGGAGCTGGGGCGTGGGGTGAAAGGGCTGATCGGCCATACCCAGCCGCGCCGCCTGGCGGCGCGCACCGTCGCCAACCGCATCGCCGACGAGCTGGAAACCCCGCTCGGCGGCAGCGTGGGCTACAAGGTGCGCTTCAACGATCAGGTAGGGGAAAACACCCTGGTCAAGCTGATGACCGACGGTATCTTGCTGGCGGAGATTCAGCAGGATCGCCTGCTGATGCAGTACGACACGCTGATCATCGATGAAGCGCACGAGCGCAGCCTGAATATCGACTTTATTCTTGGTTACCTGCGCGAACTGCTGCCGAAGCGCCCAGATCTCAAGGTGATCATCACCTCGGCGACCATCGATCCGCAGCGTTTCTCGCGCCACTTCAACAATGCGCCGATCATCGAGGTTTCCGGCCGCACCTACCCGGTGGAGGTGCGCTACCGTCCGGTGGTCGACGACGGCGACGATACCGATCGCGACCAGCTGCAGGCGATTTTCGATGCGGTAGATGAGCTTGGGCGTGAGGGGCCGGGCGACATTCTGATCTTCATGAGCGGCGAGCGCGAGATCCGCGATACCGCCGACGCTTTGAACCGTCTCCATTTGCCGCACACCGAGGTGCTGCCGCTGTATGCGCGCCTGTCGAACAGCGAGCAAAACCGGGTGTTCCAGTCGCACCACGGCCGCCGCATCGTGCTGGCCACCAACGTGGCGGAAACCTCGCTGACGGTGCCGGGCATCAAATACGTCATCGATCCGGGCACCGCGCGCATCAGCCGCTACAGCTTCCGCACCAAGGTGCAGCGCCTGCCGATCGAGCCGGTGTCACAGGCCTCCGCCAATCAGCGTAAAGGGCGCTGCGGCCGCGTGTCGGAGGGGGTGTGCATCCGTCTGTACTCCGAACAGGATTTCCTCTCGCGGCCGGCATTTACCGATCCGGAAATTCTGCGCACCAACCTGGCGTCGGTCATTCTGCAGATGACCTCGCTGGGGCTGGGCGACATCGCCGCGTTTCCGTTCGTCGAGGCGCCGGACAAACGCAACATTCAAGATGGCGTGCGCCTGCTGGAAGAGCTGGGGGCGATCACCACCGCCGATAACGGCCACTATCAGCTGACGCCTCAGGGCCGGCAGCTGGCGCAGTTGCCGATCGACCCGCGTCTGGCGCGCATGGTGCTGGAAGCGCAGAAGAGCGGCAGCGTGCGCGAGGTGATGATCATCACCGCCGCGCTGTCGATTCAGGATCCGCGTGAGCGCCCGATGGACAAGCAGCAGGCCTCGGATGAAAAACACCGCCGCTTCGCCGACAAAGACTCGGACTTCCTGGCGTTCGTCAACCTGTGGGATTATCTGCAGGAGCAGCAAAAGGCGAACTCCTCCAGCCAGTTCCGCCGGCTGTGCCGCAACGATTTTCTCAACTACCTGCGGGTGCGCGAGTGGCAGGATATCTATACCCAGCTGCGCCAGGTGGTGAAAGAGCTGGGGCTGCCGATCAACAGCACGCCTTCCGACTACCGCAGCGTCCACACCGCGCTGCTGACCGGCCTGTTGTCGCACATCGGCCAGAAGGATGCGGACAAGCAGGAATACACCGGCGCGCGCAACGCCCGCTTCTCGATCTTCCCCGGCTCCGGCCTGTTCAAGAAGCCGCCGAAGTGGACCATGGTGGCCGAACTGGTGGAAACCAGCCGCCTGTGGGGGCGCATCGCCGCGCGCATCGAACCGGAATGGATCGAGCCGCTGGCTCAGCACCTGGTGAAACACAGCTACAGCGAACCGCACTGGTCGAAGTCGCAGGGGGCGGTGATGGCCAGCGAAAAGGTCACGTTGTTCGGTCTGCCGATCGTCGCGGCGCGCCAGGTCAATTACGGCGCCATCGATCCGCTGCTGTGCCGCGAGCTGTTTATCCGCCATGCGCTGGTGGAGGGCGACTGGCAGACGCGCCATGCTTTCTTCCGCGATAACCAAAAGCTGCGCGCCGAAGTGGAAGAGCTGGAGCATAAATCGCGCCGCCGCGATATTCTGGTAGACGACGAAACGTTGTTCGGCTTCTACGATCGCCGTCTCCCCAACGACGTGGTGTCCGGCCGTCATTTCGACAGCTGGTGGAAGACCGCCGCCAAACAGCAGCCCGACCTGCTGAACTTCGAAAAAGAGATGCTGATCAAGGATGGCGCCAACAAGATCAGCGCGCTGGATTACCCGAACTTCTGGCATCAGGGCAACCTCAAACTGCGGCTGAGCTATCAGTTCGAACCAGGGACCGACGCCGACGGCGTGACGGTGCACATCCCGCTGCCGATCCTCAATCAGGTGGAGGAGCAGGGGTTCGAATGGCAGATCCCCGGCATCCGCCGTGAGCTGGTGATCGCGCTGATCAAATCGTTGCCGAAACCGGTGCGTCGCAACTTCGTGCCGGCGCCGAACTACGCCGAAGCGTTCCTTGGCCGCGTAACGGCGCTGGAATTGCCGCTGCTTGACGCGCTGGAGCGCGAGCTGCGGCGTATGACTGGCGTGACCGTGTCACGTGATGACTGGCAGTGGGATCAGGTGCCCGATCACCTGAAAATGACTTTCCGCGTGGTGGGCGAGAAAAACCAGACGCTGCGCGAAGGCAAAGATCTGGCCGCCCTGCGCCTGCAGTTGAAAGAGAAGGTGCAGGAGACGCTGTCGGCGGTGGCCGATGACGGACTGGAGCAGAGCAACCTGCATGTCTGGAGCTTTGGCCAATTGCCGGCGTTCTACGAGCAGAAGCGCGGCGGCTATTCGATGAAAGCCTATCCGGCGCTGGTGGATGAAAAGGACAGCGTGGCAATCCGCCTGTTCGACAGCGAAAGCGAACAGCAACAGGCGATGTGGCAGGGCACGCGCCGCCTACTGTTGTTGAATATTCCTTCGCCGATCAAATATCTGCATGAAAAGCTGCCGAACAAGGCCAAGCTGGGGCTTTATTTCAACCCGTACGGCAAGGTGCTGGAGCTGATCGACGACTGCATTTCGTGCGGCATCGACAAACTGATCGCCGAACACGGCGGCCCGGTTTGGCAGGAGGAAGACTTTGCACGGTTGCAGGAGCAGATCCGCGCCGAGCTGAACGACACGGTCGTTGAGGTGGCCAAGCAGGTTGAACAGATCCTGACGGCGGTCTTCAACATCAACAAACGGCTGAAAGGCCGGGTGGACATGTCGTTGGCGCTGGCGCTGTCGGACATCAAGACCCAGCTCGGCGGGCTGGTCTACCGCGGCTTCGTCACCGGCAATGGATGGAAACGGCTGCCGGACACGCTGCGCTACCTGCAGGCGATCGAACGCCGATTGGAGAAACTGGCTATCGATCCGCACCGCGATCGCGCGCAGATGCTGCGGGTGGAGCAGGTGCAGCAGGCGTGGCAGCAGTGGCTGAACAAGCTGCCGCCGAAGCGACAGCAGGAGGAAGAGGTGAAAGCGGTGCGCTGGATGATTGAAGAACTGCGCGTCAGCCTGTTCGCGCAGCAGCTGGGCACACCTTACCCGATCTCCGACAAGCGCATTCTGCAAACCATCGAACAGCTTTCGGGCTAAGCTCAGGCGCGCCGGCCGGCAAACGGCCGGCGCAGCGCAAGTTGAAATTCAGGGAACAGAGAAACAGCAACGGCGCTTGATGCGCCGTTGCGAGAGCTACTTGCCTGCCGCCAGGGCGTCCAGCGCCTCGCGGATGCCGGGCACTGCCAGAGCGCGGTTATCGGCGCGGTAACGATCTTTCGCCGCCGGTGCCGAACTCTGGATGGCGATCAGCTGCCAGCCGTCGGCGGTTTTCAGCAGCAGCGGTGAGCCGCTGTCGCCGGGCAGGGTATCACACTGGTGCGACAGCACCCCTTGCTGGGCCCAGCCGGTCACCTTGCAGTTTTGGTGGCTGTAGAGGTCATCAAGATGGTCCTCCGGGTAGCCCGCCTGGGTGATCAGCCGTTTGGCCTGTTTCAGGGCCTGAGTCAACGCCTTGCTGTCGCCTTGCCACAGCGGCAGCGGGGCGATCGGCAGCGGCGTTTTGTCTTTCAGCCGGATCAGCGCAAAGTCATAAGCGGCGGCGGCGGGCGGCACGATCCAGCCGTCGCCGTCCGGTTTCAGCTTTTTGCCCAGTTTGCTGTCGACCAAGGTTTCAATATTGTCGGTTTGATACTGCCATGATTTATCGCCCGCCACGAAGCGCAGGGCGACGGCTTTATCCAATTGTCCCGGCGGCGCCAGCACGCAATGGCCGGCGGTCAGCGCCAGGTGTGGGGAGATCAGCGTGGCGGTACACAGATTGCCGCTGGCGGTTTCGACCTGGCCGATGGCTTGCCACGGCTGGGCGGCGGTATCCGTGACCTTGATTCGTTCATCTTTGCCGAAAAACAGACGCGTTTGCTCGGCCTTGGACTGGCCGTCGGCGCGTGCCGCCTGGGAGGCGATGAGCGGGAGTGAGCACAGCAACAGTAAAACGGATATGCGCATAGATCTCTTGCCTGACAAATACGGATCATCCATAAACACACTGAATGCTAACTATAGACTGATTTAGCAGCCATGTGGATGGGCAATAACTGATTTTTCAATAATTTCCCGCCGGCGAGGCGACAGGCTACAGATAAAAAAAGACGGCGATCAGTCCACAGAGGATCAGGGCGGTCAGAATGATCTCGAACAGGTAGCGGCGCAGCATCAATGAGAACCCCCCGGATGAAAAAACACCCGGTGAACCGGGTGTCGTGCACGTCAAGCCTGAAGCGGTGAGGGGACCCTCACGACATTACGCTTTTTTGTGGCTGGCTTTCTTGTGGTGCTTTTTAGCCGCCTGGGCTTTTTGCGCCGGGGCTTTTTTGCCGGCTTTCTTGTGATGCTTTTTGGCCGCCTGAGCTTTCTGTACCGGAGCTTTCTTGCCGTGGTGTTTCACCTGAGCTTTAGCCGGCGCAGCGGTGGCGGTGGTTGCGGTAGCCGCAGGCGCGGTAGTGGTGGCAGCCTCGGCAGCGAAAGCCACGGAAGACAGACCCATTGCAGCGGCAACAACCAGAGCTAATACTTTTTTCATCGCAGAATCCTCAACATGACTTTTGGGTATCAACCCCACTGCGGGGCCGTTGAGATGATAGTAGGCAAACGGCGTCCGGCTTTCCGTGAGTGATTGGTTTCGGCTTGTAACCTAATGTACAGGGCGGCGGCGGCAGGAGGGATTGCTGCTATAATGACCGTCAGGCTCGATAAAAGGGATTTAAAATGAACGAGATAACGGTTCGTTGTGGCGTGACGGAACAGGGTGAGGTGCCGCTGGCCTATGAAGACTGGGGCGATGAGGCGCATCCGCCGCTGTTGTTAATCATGGGCATCGGCGCGCAGCTTTTGCTGTGGCCTGACGATTTCTGCCGCGCTCTGGTCGCCAAGGGATTTCGGGTGATCCGCTACGACAACCGCGACGTCGGCCTTTCCGGTAAAACGCGGGCGCAGCGCAAGACGCCGCTGTGGCTGTTGATGTTGCGTGCCCAGTTCGGCTGGCAAACGCCGGTGCCTTATACCCTGGCGGATATGGCGACGGACGCAGCGCATCTGCTCGATCATTTACGCATTCCTCAGGCTCATGTCCTTGGCGCCTCGATGGGGGGGATGATCGCCCAGGTGTTGGCCGCCGAATACCCGCAGCGCGTCGCCTCGTTATGCATCTTGTTTTCCAGCACCAATCAACCGCTGTTACCGCCGCCGGCGCCTTCGCTGCTGTGGTTGCTGGTGCGCCGGCCTGCCGCCGATATGACGCTGCAGCAGCGCCAGGAAGGGATGAAGGCCTTTCTGCGCGCGCTTGGCACCGCGACTTATCCGCCGGAGGAGGCGGAGCTGGATGCCCTGGTGAAGCGGTTGCTGAAGCGGGGCGTGGATCCGGAGGGCATGCAGCGGCAACTTTCCGCGCTGCTCGGCAGCGGCGATCTGCGGCGTTACAGTCGGCGCATCGCCGCGCCGACGCTGGTGATTCACGGCGATCGCGATCGGCTGGTGCGCAAGGCCGGCGGGGTGGCGATCGCTCGGGCCGTCGCCAACGCCAGATTGCAGATTATGCCGGGCATGGGGCATGATCTGCCCGCCGCGTTGAGACCACAACTGGTGACGATGATCGCTCGTCATGCGCTGGGATGAGAGGCAGATAGGGGCGCTGCTGTTTATGGTTTTAGTTACAACATACTGTTGGTGAGTAGCAACCCGCCACCCTGTAGCCAAGGCGTTGCCGGCAAGGAAAACGCGCTATGTAACATTATTAAGTCAAGCAGGGGAAAAAGGGCGCGGCCGTGGCCGCGCACGGGGAGAGATTACAGGTAGCGGTTTTCCAAATGCTGGCGGAAGTAGCGCGGATTGAGCTCTTCACCGGTTGCATTGGCGATCAGCGTGTCGGTCGGGAAACGGCTGCCGTGGCGCCAGATGTTATGCTGCAACCAGTGGAACAACGGCTGCAGATTGCCGGCGGCGATGTCCTCATTCAGCGAAGGCAGAGCCTGACGCACGCTGTGGAACAGCTGCGCGGCGTACATCGCGCCGAGGGTATAAGTCGGGAAGTAGCCGAAGGCGCCGTCGGTCCAGTGGATATCCTGCATGCAACCGTTACGGTAGTTGCCGATGGTATCGAGGCCCAGGTAAGCGTGCATCTTTTCATTCCACAGCGCCGGAATGTCCTCCACTTCGATCTCGCCTTCGATCAGCGCTTTTTCAATTTCGTAGCGCAGGATGACGTGAGCGGGATAGCTCACCTCGTCGGCGTCGACGCGGATCAGGCCCGGTTTCACCCGCTGGTTGAGGCGAATGAAGTTGGCTTCTTCCAGCGCTGGCTGTTCGCCAAACTGCGCGGTAACCAACGGACGCAAGATTTTCAGGAATTCATTGCCGCGCGCCAGCTGCATTTCGAACAGCAGGCTCTGCGATTCGTGGATGGCGGTGGAGCGAGCCAGGGCGACCGGTTGGCCGAGCAGATCGCGCGGCAGGTTCTGTTCGTAACGGGCGTGGCCAGTCTCGTGTACGATCCCGAGCAGCGCGGTCAGGAACTCTTTCTCGTTGTAACGCGTGGTGATGCGCACATCCTCCGGCACGCCGCCGCAGAACGGGTGGGCGCTGACGTCGACGCGGCCGTTGTCGAAGTTGAAACCGAGCAGCTTCATCACGCTCAGGCTCAGCTGGCGCTGGGTGTCCACATTGAACGGGCCCTGCGGCGCCAGGCAGGGTTCATTGGCCTGTTTGGCCACCACGCGCTGCAGCAAATCCGGCAGCCAGGTTTTCAAATCGCCGAAGATGCGATCGAGATCGCTGCTGCGCATGCCCGGCTCATACAGGTTGAGCAGGGCATCGTAACGGCTGGTGCCGGCCGCCTGCGCGCGGATCTGCGCCTCTTCCCGGCTGAGTTTGACCACGTCGCGCAGATTCTCCGCGAAGCCATCCCAGTCGTTGGCCGGGCGCTGGGCGCGCCAGGCGTGTTCACAGCGGGCGCCGGCCAGCGATTTGGCTTCGACCAGCGACGCTGGCAGCAGCACCGCGTCTTCATACTGGCGGCGCATTTCGCGCAGGTTGGCGCGGTCGATCTCGTCCAGCGTCTCTTGCTGCGCGCGATCCAACAGCGCGCCGGTGCTTTGTGCCGTTAAAATCTGGTGCTGCAGCACGCTCAATTCGGCCAGGGCTTCGGAGCGCGCCTTGCTGCCGCCAGGCGGCATCATGGTTTGCATGTCCCAACCGGCGATGGCGGACAGGTGGCCGAAACGCGACAGCCGGCTAAAAAGCGCGCGCAGGTGATCGTAAGCAGACGTGTTGGAAGGTGCAGATGTCATTATTATTCGGCTCCAATGAGAAGGGTCCGGCGGTATTACGCCAGATCGGCTTTTAAACTGAATGTCGGCTTCACCGGCCAGCAGAAACGGAAGCTGGCGCCGCCGAGCGAACTGCCTTCGACGAACACCTGTCCCTGGTAGGCGACGGCGATGGAATGGACGATGGCCAGCCCCAGCCCGCAGCCGCCGGTGGCGCGATCGCGGCTGGGATCGAGGCGAACGAAAGGCTCGAACACCCGCTCGCGCTCTTCCGGCGGGATACCCGGCCCGTCATCTTCGACCTGCAAACAGGCGAGGTCACCGTCGAACCACAACCCAACGCGCAGGCGCTGCTCGGAATAGCGCAGCGCGTTGTTGACCAGGTTATCGAGCACGCGCTCCATCAGGCGCAGATCGACGCCGCCGAAATCGCCGACGTGCGGGATGTCGAGCTGGATGTCGCGTTCCTGATGGATAAGGCGGATATCATCGACCTTGTCCTCCAGCCACTTTGGCAGATCGATGGGTTCAATGTTTAACGCAACCTGCGGCCGATCCAGGCGGGCATAGGTCAGCAGCTCGTCGATCAGCGACTCCAGTTGGCCGATATCGCGGTTCAGCGCCTGCTGCTCGCCTTCGGACAGGTTATCGCTCATCTCGAGCCGATAGCGCAGGCGCACCAGCGGCGTGCGCAGCTCGTGGGCGATGCCGTCGATCAGCTGTTTCTTGCTGGCGATCAGGGTGTTGACGTTGTCGGCCATCTGGTTGAACGCCACGCCGAGCCGGCTCAGGCTGGAAGTGGGATCGAAGTGGGTGCGTTCATCCAGATGCCCGGCGCCGAGCCGCTGAGCGGCGTTTTCCAGTTTGAGCAGGTCTTGCCAGTGCGGCCGCATCCACAGAAACACCGGCAGCGCCAGCGACATGCCGATAAACACCAGCAACACCAGATCCAGCAGACGCATCTGGTGCAGATAGAACAGATAAGGAATGGGGCCGACCACCAACACATAGTGGCTGCGCGGAATGCGTTGCATAAAGGTGTACTGATCGTCGAGGGCGATGATTTCACCCAGCCGCAGCCGCTTTTTCAGATCCTCGCTCAGTTCCTGTTTGCCGAGCGGTTCGATATGAAGCTTGAACGACAGATTGAGATCCAGCGTGGCGATAGTCTTGTTCCAGTCCTTCAGCGGGATTTCGCGCAGCTCGCTGCGCATCAGGTACAGCGAGCTTTTCATCAAATCATCCATCGACTGGCGGCCGGCGCGCTCGGCGGTCACCTTGTACACCAGGCCGACCAGCATCGCCATCACCAGAAAACAGACGAACAGCAACAGGAAGAACTGGACGAAAAGTTTTCTCATTGTTGCACCGATGCCCAGGCGTTAGGGGCGAACAGATAGCCCTTGTTGCGCACCGTCTTGATACGGAAAGGCTCCAGCGCGTTGTCGTACAGTTTGCGGCGCAGGCGGGAGATCGCCACGTCGATGCTGCGGTCCATGCCGTCGTAGCTCACGCCGCGCAGGTTTTGCAGCAGCGCCTCGCGATCCATGATCTGCCCGGCGTGGGTCGCCAGCTCCCACAGCAGATCGAAATCCGAGGTGGACAGGGTGATGGTTTCCTCGCCCAGCGTAACCTGACGGTTGACCGGATCGATGCACAGCAGCCCGAAATGCAGCGCGTTATGCTGGGTAAGCGGCTGAACCGACTCTTCTTTCGGCTGCTGGCTGTGTTGACGCAGATGCAAACGCAGGCGCGCCAGCAACACCGCCGGCGGCGTGGTTTTCAGGATATAGTCGTTGGCGCCCATCTCCAGCGACAGGATATGGTTCATGTCGCTGTCGAGCGAGGTCAGCAGCACGATCGGGCCGGGGAAGGTGGGGCGCAGATCGCGGCACAGCGTCATGCCGTCTTTACCGGGCAGCATGATGTCCAGCAACACCAGATCGGGTTGCTCGCGCTCGATGCGCGCTTGCGCGCTGTCGCCGCGCGGTTCGATCAGCACCTCGATATCGTGTTTGCCCAGATAGGCGGCGATCAGTTTGCCGACTTCAGGATCGTCTTCCACAAAAACAATTTTATGCATATGCCCGTGTTTTAATAAGAAAAGCGGATTTCAGCATAGCGCGGCCCGCGAGGTTGCGCCAAGCGGATCTTTGCGTCAGCGCAGCGGCCGCCCGCCGTCGACGCCGTGGGTGCGGCCGGTGACGTAGCGGCTCTCCAGCAGGTAGTTCACCAGATTGACCACTTCGCTCTCGCCCGGCGCGACCTTCATCAGCGATTTCGCCAGCGCCTGCCGACGATAAGCTTCGTCGTCGCCCGGATTGAAGATGATCAGCGCCGGCGCGATGGCGTTGACTTTGACTTCAGGCGCCAATTTGCGGGCGAACGACCGGGTCATGTTGTCCAGCGCGGCTTTGCTGGCGGCGTAGGCGATATGCTTGTCGCTGCCTTTTTCCACCACATAGTCGGTCAGATGGATAATGTCGGCGCCGGCCTGGCCCTGGCCTGTCAGGCAGGACTCGAGCAGTTGATTGAGCAAATAGGGCGTGTAGACGTGAATTTGCAGCATCGCCGCCATGACCTGTTCCGGCGGCACCTCCGGTGACTCCGCCTGCCAGGCGCTGGCGTTGTGGATCACCGCGCGCAGCTTGGGCGCGGCCTGCCGCACCTGATCGGCGAAACGATAAATGCCTTCATGGGTGGAAAAATCGCCCTGAATGCAGCAGGCGCCCAAGGCTTTCAACTCGGCCATCGCCGGATATTCGCTGCGGTAGGCGATGATGACCGGAACGCCGCGCTGGAGAAACGCTCTGGCGAGCGCCAGCCCTATGCGCCGTGCGCCGCCGGTAATCAGCACCGGGGCGGAGTTGTGGTGTTCCATTGATTAAAGCTCCTGGACAGACTGGCAAACAATAGGGGAATTATGCCATCATACGGCGGAAAGTCGTTAAAGCTTCGCATGATTATCCATTTCTGGATATAAGATCCCCAATGCATTTCAGGTTGCCCCCGGCGGCGGCTTGAAAGACCACGGGTTAACACTGGCCATGAGAGGAATGAGGGGATGAACAGCAATCACCTTGCATCCATCGCGCGCAGTGAGAAAATCTGTTTCGACTATATGGATTTTCTGTCCGCATCGTGCAGGAAGCACTGGCGCTTTGTTGATGCTATTTATGGTGTGATGCCGATCTTCGGCATGGTGTTGAAATCGCGCGTGACCACCTCGCAAACGCGCAAAGAGCAGTTAAAAGAGTTGGCGCTGCAGGTGGTGTCGACGCAGGTCAGCGATGAAACCAACATCGTGCGCCTGATTGACCTGGCGCAGCAGCAGGGCCTGGCGGTGTTTGATATTCAGTTGCCTTATGCGCTGGAGGCTCAACAACTGGCGGCCATTCAGAAAGAGTGTGCGGAAGGCATTGCGATTACTCTGGTGGGTGAACGCATGACCGTCGCGATCCCTCCCAAAAGCTGACCGGGCATCAACCCGGCCGCCCGTTCATGGTTAGGCAATTGACTCGTCGCGATGGCCTAACCATGAACGTGATGTCTCACGCCGCATGACGGCCGGCGTCTAGAGCTGGGTCCCGGCATTCGGGCCGGAGCGCAGGGTATAAATACTGTCTATATGAATTAACACCGCGTACTTCGGCGGCTTCATTCCGTTTTTTTCCGCAAACGTCAACGCATCGTCAAACGGCTTGCCCGCCAGAAACAGTTCGGGCGTGCCAACGAAGCGGTAACCGTCCAGCGCCTCGCGATCGATGACCACAACGGCCATTTTCGAGCCGGCCTTGATGTTTTTCAGCGTTTGGCCACCGGTATTTTCGTTGTAAATCAGCGTACGGTCATCATAGAGGCGCAAAGATCGCTTGGGGCCGATATCGGGAACGCCGTTCGGGCTGCTGGTCGCCTGCACAGGCAGCTGTTTAGCCAGCATCTTCTTCATCTCGTCATTCAATTCATTCATTACAGATGGCCCTCAGATTGGTGTGTCACTTTTAATGCAAGGTAGCGGAAGCGTTGGCCGCCGGTGCGCAGACGCTGGTTTCCGGCAACCGGTGTTCGCGCAGCAGGTGCAGGGTTTCAATCCTGAAACGCAGCAGGTGCCGTTCGGCGATCTGCTGCATCTGTTCGCACAGCGACGTATCGTCCAACAGTTGCTCGATAGCGACTCGGGCCTGATGAACATGCAGCTCGACGCCGCGAAGAGGCTTCTGCCGCAGGCGCAGATGGGTAATGTTGTTGAACGTGACGATCAGCGCGGCAAGGGCAGACTCGAAAATATTCAGCGCTTCAAATCTGGCGGTATAGTCCGCATTCAGCCAGGGCTTCTCGGCGATGATCGCCTGAGCCCCCTCCAGCGCCTGTTGATAGCGCGCCATCGCCTGGCGATCGTGCCGCTGATTAAACGCCATATTGCCCTCGGCGATCAGCGCCTCCCAGGCGGTAAACAAAGGTAATGCGTGCAGCAGTTTCTCAGCCATGAAATGCCTTCCATTTTCAACCTGTCTTCATCCGCCGCCTGACGCCTCTCGCCAGGGGCACTCGCGTCTTACCATTAACCAATAAATGATAATGATAATTAATTGCATTTGAGATCGCAAGCGTGGCGCATGGCTGACTGTGCAAAGGGGGGAACGCGGTAGCAGGGGAAAAAGAGGAAGCAAAATGCGGCTGACGGGCAGCCGCATTGACGGGACACTTTAGTGCAGCATAAACCAGCCGGCGGGCAGCGTGGCCACCAGCAGCAGTAAGATGCTGCCTTTTTCCAGGCGATTCAGCAGATTGATATCCTGATGGCCGCGGCGGGCGTACATGAACACCAACAGGCCCGGCGCATACAGCAGCACCGACATCAGCAGGTGCATCAGCCCGGAAGCGTACAGCAGCCATAAACCATAGACGCAGGCGCCGGTGGCGGCGAAGATCAGGCGCTTGTCGCGACGACGGTAAGCCACCTTGAACAGAAATGCGCCGACCAGGAAGTAAGGCACCAGGATCATTTCCGACGCGATGGTCAACAGCGAGTTGTAGTTGCTGCCGGTCAACCAGATCAGCACCAACGCCAGCTGCACCGCGATGTTGGTCAGCCACAGCGAAGACGATGGGGCGTGATGGCGGTTCTGTTTGCCGAACACGCGTGGAAATGCGCCGTGCTGTGCGGCCAGCAGGGGGACTTCCGCCGCCATGATGGTCCAGCTGAGGTAGGCGCCGCACACGGAAATGATAAGACCGGCGGCGATGATTACGTCTCCCCACGGGCCAATCAGTTCCACCATCAGCACTGCCATCGACGGGTTGCGCATGTCGGCCAGTTCGCTGCGCGGCACCACGCCCAGCGACAGCAAGGTGACCATCAGATACACCGCCAGCGCCGACAGCACCGCCAACATGGTCGCGCGGCCTACGTCCTTCTTATTGCGCGCGCGCGCGGAAACCACCACGGCACCTTCCACGCCGATAAACACCCACAGGGTGATCAGCATGGTGTCCTTGACCTGTTCCCATACCGGCTTGCCGAGGGCGATCCCCTGGAAGTCCAGCGTGAACACGTCCATTTTAAAGGCAATCGCCGCCAGAACGGCGAACATCCCCAGCGGCAGCAGCTTGGCGAGAGTGGCCGCAAGATTGATGCTGGCGGCGGTTTGCACGCCGCGCAGCACCAGGGCGTGCACGATCCACAGCAGGGCGGATTCGGCGATCAGCGCCTGCCAGGTATTGCCGTCACCGAGAATAACGTTGCCGCCGCGATCGGTGAAAATGCTCAATGCCGCGAACACGATCACCAGATACGAGACGTTGGCGATCACGGCGCACAGCCAGTAACCCCAAGCCGAGCAGAAGCCCATCAGCTCGCCGAATCCCTCTTTGGCGTAGGTGAAGATGCCGCCGTCCAGATCCGGGCGCAGACGCGTAAGCAACAGCATGGCAAACGCCAAAAACAGAATGCCGACGCCGGTGATCCCCCAACCCAGCAGCAGCGCGGCGGGGCTGGCGACCTGCGCCATGTTTTGCGGCAGACTGAACACGCCGGCGCCCAGCATTGAGCTGAGCACCAAAGCGGTTAGCGCGGTAAGACCGAGTTTTTTTTCCAATGACGGATCCTGAACGCAGAATAAACAACTGGAAGGGAACTGCTTGGCGGCAACAATGTGTTAACAACCATTGCGCTAATAGACAATAGCCCTAAAAATTGGCGCAAATTCTACGGAGGGATGATTAGAGATGCAATGATTGAATATGCGGAATTTACAAAAAACTATTCAACGAGCGGCGAAAAGAGCGGCAATAAAAACGGGCAGCTCAAGGGCTGCCCGATGGTAAACCGAAAAGCGGGTTTTATTTGAACAGATCGGCGCTGACGGTCAGGTTGCCGCCGCTCTTGTTCTGCCACTGGCGAGTGACGTGGTAGTACTTGGCGCCTTTCTCGGCCGCGCGTTTCGCCACTTCGGTGGACACGTCAGTCATGCTGTTGAAGTGGCCGGTGAAGGTGACGGAATCGAACGGCACCATCTGCGCGGCGGTCACGTTGTTCACTTCCTGAATCTTGGTGCCGTTAGGCAGCGTGACGGTATAGCGTTGGCCGGTAGAGGACTGGGTTTCGAAGAAACGGCCCACTTCGCGGCTTGGTGAACCGGAAGACGCGACGCCAGGAATTTCGACTTTCGCGGCTGCGGCGCCGCCGGCGGCGAGCGCGGCGCGGCCGGCGTCAGAATCGGCTGGGATGGCGTCCGGGCTCTGCACGCGGCGTTTCGGCGCATCGGCCTTATAGATGTAGGCGGTGACGAACTGGTTGCCGCCGGAGTTGGCGTCAACCTGGCGCACGATGAAGAACGAGGCGGCGCCTTTTTTCTGCGCTTCTTTGGAGATGGCGTCGTTAATGTCCGGCTGGCTGCGGTAGAAACCGCTGACGCTCACGGTATCGTAAGGCTCCAGCAGGTAGGCTTCCTCTTTAGGCAGTTCATTCACGCCGTTAAATACGCGGTATTTTGGTGTTTTGCTCACTTCTGGCGCATCTTTATGATAAAGGTCTGCGGTGACGCGCCAGTTGCCGCCGTTGTTGCTGTTGTTGCTGTCCTGGATATAGAAGGAATCGGCACCCAGTTTGTCTGCACGGCGGGATACGGCGTCGACGGCTTCATTGATCGCATTGAAGCGGCCGGTAATCGTGATGCGATCAAACGGCTTCAGCGCCGCTGCTTTCTCAGGAGTTAACTCTTGCGCCGCATGAGCGGACAGCGCGGTGAGTGATAACAAGGCTGACGCGATGATCGTGGTCTTCAGCTTCATAAAAAATCCTTTCGCCTAGCGCATTAACGTTTATAACGTACTGAACTGTTTAAGTGTAATTCAGCCGTCGATTATTACATGTAATTCTGAAAACTGTCTCAGCATTTTATGTTATCCCGTGCGACAAATCCTTGACGGTGACGCGGGTCGCACGGATGGCGCCGCCGCCATAAGTTTCCATAATAAAGGCTTTGGTGTCATTAGTGTTAATTATTCACAAAATGATAACTTTTATGCTTATCCTCCCCGCATGGCGATAAATCGTTACGCCGGGCGCAAACCTCTAACCATGCAGAATGTGCTGTTCTGTATGCATTTTTTCACTGTAAATTGCGATTTGTCATATCGCGCCCGGCGTTTTTATGTAAAAACAGGGCTGAATGCGTAAGCAATTATGGATCATCGACCTTATTTTCAGTAGGTTATAGTTGGCGTCTGAAATCAGTGCGGGCAAGTTGACGCCTCGCTCGCCGATGGCGCCGTTCTATGGGCAGGAAAATAATAAACATCATCCAAGACAGGTGAGAAGGGAACATTATGCGTATTGGTGTACCAAGAGAGCGGTTGGCCAATGAAGCCCGGGTCGCAGCCACGCCGAAAACGGTGGAACAACTGCTGAAGCTGGGTTTTACCGTCGCGATTGAACGCGGGGCGGGCAAACTGGCCAGTTTTGACGACGTCGCCTACGAAGCCGCCGGCGCGGCGCTGGTCGACGAAAACGACGTGTGGCAGTCGGATCTGATCCTGAAAGTCAACGCGCCGCAAGACGACGAGATCGCCTTGATGCGCGAAGGCAGCACGCTGGTCAGCTTTATCTGGCCGGCGCAAAACCCCGAGCTGATGGCCAAGCTGGCGGCGCGCAACGTCACCGCGCTGGCGATGGACTCGGTGCCGCGCATCTCGCGCGCCCAGTCGATGGATGCGCTGAGCTCGATGGCCAACATCGCCGGCTACCGCGCCATCGTCGAGGCGGCGCATGAGTTCGGCCGCTTCTTCACCGGCCAGATCACCGCCGCCGGCAAAGTGCCGCCGGCCAAGGTGATGATCATCGGCGCCGGCGTGGCCGGCCTGGCGGCGATCGGCGCTGCGGGCAGCCTCGGCGCCATCGTGCGCGCCTTCGACACCCGCCCGGAAGTGAAAGAGCAGGTGCAGAGCATGGGCGCGGAATTCCTCGAGCTGGATTTTGAAGAGGAAGCGGGCAGCGGCGACGGTTACGCCAAAGTGATGTCCGAAGCCTTTATCAAGGCAGAGATGGCGCTGTTCGCCGCACAGGCGGCGGAGGTTGACATCATCGTCACCACCGCGCTGATCCCGGGTAAACCGGCGCCGAAGCTGATCACCAAAGAGATGGTGGCGTCGATGAAGCCGGGCAGCGTGATCGTCGATCTGGCGGCGCAAACCGGCGGCAACTGCGAACTGACCGTGGCCGACACCATTACCATGACCGACAACGGCGTGAAAATCATCGGCTATACCGATCTGCCGAGCCGCTTGCCGACACAATCTTCGCAGCTGTACGGCACCAACCTGGTCAACCTGCTGAAGCTGCTGTCGAAAGAGAAGAACGGCGAGATCGATATCGATTTCGACGATACGGTGATCCGCGGCGTTACCGTGGTGCGCAGCGGTGAAATCACCTGGCCGGCGCCGCCGATCCAGGTTTCCGCCCAGCCGAAAGCGGCGCCCGCCGCCGCACCGGTCGCCAAACCTGAAGCCAAGCCGACCTCGCCGTGGCTGAAGTACGGCCTGATGGCTCTGGCGATCCTGCTGTTCGGCTGGCTGGCGGACGCAGCCCCGAAAGAGTTCCTGTCGCACTTTACCGTGTTCGCGCTGGCCTGCGTGGTCGGGTACTACGTGGTCTGGAACGTCAGCCATGCGCTGCATACCCCGTTGATGTCGGTCACCAACGCGATCTCAGGGATTATCGTGGTCGGTGCGCTGCTGCAAATTGGCCACGGCGGCTGGGTGAGTTTCCTCTCCTTTATCGCCGTGCTGATCGCCAGCATCAATATTTTCGGTGGGTTCACCGTCACTCAGCGCATGCTGAAGATGTTCCGCAAGAACTAAGGGGTAACAAATGTCTGGAGGATTGGTTACAGCTGCATACATTGTTGCCGCTATTTTGTTTATTTTCAGCCTGGCGGGCCTGTCGCGTCATGAAACGTCGAAGCAGGGCAACCTGTTCGGCGTCGCCGGCATGGCGATCGCGCTGATCGCGACCATTCTGGGGCCGGATTCCGGCAACGTCGGCTGGATCATCATCGCCATGATCATCGGCGGCTCGATCGGCGTCTATCTGGCGAAGAAGGTCGAGATGACCGAAATGCCGGAGCTGGTGGCGGTGCTGCACAGCTTCGTTGGCCTGGCCGCGGTGCTGGTCGGTTTCAACAGTTATCTGGATCACGGTGCGCCGATGGAGCCGGTGATGGCGAATATCCATCTGACCGAAGTGTTCCTCGGCATCTTTATCGGTGCGGTGACCTTCACCGGGTCGATCGTCGCCTTCGGCAAACTGCGCGGCATCATTTCTTCCAAGCCGTTGATGCTGCCGAATCGCCACAAGCTGAACCTGGCGGCGCTGGTGATCTCGTTCCTGCTGCTGGTGGCGTTCGTGCGCACCGACAGCGTGGGCTGGCAGGTGGTGACGCTGCTGCTGATGACGGCGATCGCGCTGGCGTTCGGCTGGCATCTGGTCGCCTCGATCGGCGGCGCCGACATGCCGGTGGTGGTGTCGATGCTCAACTCCTACTCGGGGTGGGCGGCGGCCGCGGCGGGCTTCATGCTGAGCAACGATCTGCTGATCGTCACCGGCGCGCTGGTGGGCTCTTCGGGTGCGATCCTGTCTTACATCATGTGCAAGGCGATGAACCGCTCGTTTATCAGCGTGATCGCCGGCGGTTTCGGCAGCGACGGTTCATCCACCGGCGATGCCGAAGAGATGGGCGAATACCGTGAAACCACGGCGGAAGAGGTGGCCGAGCAGTTGAAAAACTCCACCTCGGTGATCATCACCCCGGGCTACGGCATGGCGGTGGCGCAGGCGCAGTATCCGGTGGCGGAAATCACTGAAAAACTGCGGGCGCGCGGCGTGAAGGTGCGCTTCGGCATTCACCCGGTCGCGGGGCGCTTGCCGGGCCACATGAACGTGCTGCTGGCAGAGGCGAAGGTGCCGTACGACGTGGTGCTGGAGATGGATGAAATCAACGACGATTTCCCGGATACCGACACCGTGCTGGTGATCGGCGCCAACGATACGGTGAACCCGGCGGCGCTGGAAGATCCGCGCAGCCCGATCGCCGGCATGCCGGTATTGGAAGTGTGGAAAGCGCAGAACGTGATCGCGTTCAAACGGTCGATGAACACCGGCTACGCCGGCGTGCAGAATCCGCTGTTCTTCAAGGAGAACACCCAAATGCTGTTTGGCGACGCCAAAGACAGCGTGGAAGCGATTTTGCGGGCGTTGCAGAAGTAAAATTGGGCAACCAAAGAAAAACGGGCCGCTTTTCAGCGGCCCGTTTCTTTATGCGCGAAGCCTAATCTTCGTCGTCGTGTTCGTCGTCTTCATCCGCCTCGATCGGGCAGTTGAAGTTTTCCGGTTTAATCACCAGCAGGTCGCATTTCAGATGATCGATCACATGTTCCGCCGTGTTGCCGATAAAGGCGGCTGAAATACCGGTGCGGCCCAGGGTGCCCAGCACCACCACGCCGGCCTGCAGATGTTCGGCCAGATCGGGGATCACCTCTTCCGGCAGGCCTTTTTCCACGTGGGTGAACTCTTCCTTAATGCAGAATTTTTGCCGCAGCGCCTTCATGGCGATCAGATGCTGGCCGCGAATGGCGTCGTTGTAGACGCTCGGGTCGAAGTCGGGCAATTCGATGGCGATGTTGATCGGGGTAACGGGATAGGCGCCGACCAGGTGAACCTCGGTCTGGTTGACGTTTTGCGCCAGTTCGACGGTTTCTTGCACCAGTTTGATATTGAGCGGGTCGTGATAGGGTTCTTCGCTGGCCAGATTGACCGCCACCAGCGCCTTGCCGCCTTCCGGCCAGGGCTGGTCTTTCACCATCCACACCGGGCAAGGGCATTTGCGCAGCAGGTGCCAGTCGGTGGGGGTAAAGATCACCGACTCCAACCGGTCGTGTTGGTGCGCCATTTTCAGCAGCAGGTCATGTTGGCCGGAAAGCACTTCCTGAATGATGGCTTCGAAGGGGCGGTTATGCCAGACCACTTTGATTTCGATCGGCACGCCGTCGTTGAGATAGAAGCGGCACTGCTCGTTGATCCAGGCGGCGCGTTGGCTGATCACACCTTGCCGCATCGCCGTTCTTTCATCCGGGGAGAGCAGGGTCGTCATTTCGTAAGAGAAGTCATAGATGGGCAGGAAGGCCTTGATGCGCCCGCCGTTCCGTTTTACCAGGTACACGGCGCGGCGCAATGCCGGCTGATCGTCCTGATTGGGGTCAATAGCCACCAGAAGATTCTGATACTTCGCCATAGGGCCTCCTTACAGCTGAAATCAACAGTCTGTTAATTTACAGAGTAACCCAACATTGAAAAACAGAACAACAACAGAAGCGTGCCGGATCAACAATTTCGGGGAAATGGTGATCCGGCAGGAGAATCAGGCGTTGACGGTCACGTTGATACGCGGCGTACCGGCCAGCACCGACAGGGCGTCGGCGTTTTCGATGGTGATGTATTTGCCTTTCACGCTGAGGATTTCGCTTTTCTGGAAGCGGCCCAGCAGGCGGCTGATGGTTTCCACCGTCAGCCCAAGGTAGTTGCCGATGTCGCCGCGGGTCATGGTCAACCGGAACTCACGCGGTGAGAAGCCGCGCTCCGCAAAGCGGCGCGACAGGTTGTAAACGAACGCCGCCAGGCGCTCTTCGGCGTTTTTCTTCGACAACAGCAGGATCATGTCCTGGTCGCCTTTGATCTCGCCGCTCATCAACCGCATGATCTGCTGACGCAGGTTCGGCATTTTGCCGGACAGATCGTCGAGGGTTTCGAATGGGATCTCGCACACCATCGAGGTTTCCAGCGCCTGAGCGAAGCTTGGGTGCTTCAGACCGCCGATGGCGTCGAAGCCCACCAGGTCACCCGCCAGGTGGAAACCGGTGATCTGCTCGTCGCCTTGCTCGGTGATGGTGTAGCTTTTGATGGTCCCGGAACGGATCGCGTACAGCGATTTCAGCTCGTCGCCGGCCTTGAACAGGGTCTGGCCTTTCTGGATGGGCTTTTTCCTCTCGATAATGTTGTCGAGCTGGTCCAGCTCGTGGGCATTAAGGGTGAAAGGAATGCACAGCTGGCTGATGCTGCAGTCCTGGCAATGGATCGCACAACCACCAGACTGGATACGACGAATCACGCGTTTTTCCGGGATCATAGATTACGCTCATTCAATAATTGATATGAGTCAATTTTAACATCTTTTGCCGCAGCTGATAAGGGTAGCATTAGTCTGAATAGGGGCATTGTGTGCGAATTTTACGCACACATGCCGCCGATTATTCTGTAGGGGACTGAAGTTATGAGTATTATTTGTGACTTATGCGTTTTATTCACACAAGTTATTCATGGGGCCCAGCGGCCGGCGAGCGTGGCGTTGAGCAATGGGCTTTATTAAGCGTCGCCAAACAATGGCGCCGGATAATCGCCTGGCGCGGCTACAGCAGGCTTTTAGGCAAGTAGCCTTCGTGCTGCAGCAGCCATTGTTTGCGCTGTACGCCGCCGGCATAGCCGGTCAGTGCGCCTTGCGAACCGATCACTCGGTGGCAGGGCACGACGATGCTGATCGGATTTGAACCGTTGGCCATGCCGACTGCGCGCGAGGCGGTCGGACGGCCGATGCGTTGCGCGAGCTGGCCGTAGGTCAGGATCTCGCCGCAGGGAATTTGGCGCAGCTGTTGCCAGACGGTGCGTTGGAACTCGGTGCCGGCGGTCATCACCGGTAACCGATCGATAATGCTCAGTTCACCGGCGAAATAGCGCTGCATGGCGTCGGTCAGCCCGCTGGGATCGCGCTGTTCGCGCAGGGTGAACCGATCGGCGCGGTAGTGGGTATTCAGCAGCTTCATCAGGCGCGCTTCGTGATCGGTCCAGTCAATCGCCCGCAGGCGCCCCTGTTCATCGGCAATCAGCACCAGTTCTCCCACCGGCGTGGCGGTACGATCAATCAAAAAAGTCTGCATCTGGATCACTCCTCGGTTTGGTAGGGCGATTATCGCATGAAATGGAAGGGAGCGATGGCGGATTTCGGACATGCTGATGGGCGACCGCAGGGTCGCCCGAATAGCCGGCTTACGGTAAGGCGGGGAGTTATTGTGCGATAAATTTATAAAATAAATTTATAAGTCATCAAGACAAGTTGTGTCTTGTTTATTATTTCAGCAGGCAGTAACGCTTTGTGGTTACTTATAGCTGATGGTCACGCGCTTTAAATGGGGATCGTTATTCACCATCTCAGTGCTGACGGCAGAAACTAATTCTTTTGGCATCGCTTTTAACGAAGAGGATATATACCCGTTCTGATATTCCGTCACTTTACCGAAGCAGCTGGAGATAAGTTTTTCATCCTGATGTTTGACGGTGCATGCAGGCGTGGTAATGGCGCCGGTGAAGCGGACGACGCCAGAGGCGACCTGGCTGCCGGAAAGCGGTTTTGCTTGCAGAGCGAAGGGCAGAATGACCAATGCGCTTAATACGGCTAAGTAATGGTTCATACGCTGTTCCTTTCAGAGTAAAAACACTGCCAATTAAAAAACAAGCGCGCTTGTTTTCATCAAATAAGCTATTTCGCTTGGCGAAATAAAAACGAATGGGCAAAAATCCTACTGCCTGCATTCAATGAATTTGATAATAGAGAGGTAGGATGAGTAAAACCATGATTTGGATCATAGTGAAGACCGGTTAATGGTTTCAGGCGCGGGCGGGATAACAGGCTGTGATCGTTCTCTCAGGAAAGCGGAAAATGGCGGGATGTTTTCGCCCCCGTGGTGCAGCCACTGAAACCGGGGGCGGGCGTGGGGTTACAGCATGCCGCTGCTGCCGCAGATGCGGATCTTTTCCGCCACCACTTCTTTCATCGCCAGCTTGCCGGGGACGATGTATTTGCGCGGATCGTTGGCGTCCGGGTGCTGTGAAAAGTAGCTTTTTACCGCATCGGCGAAGGCGATTTTCAATTCGGTGGCGACGTTGACCTTGCAAACGCCGAGCGAAATCGCGCGCTTGACCATTGCTTCCGGAATGCCGGAGGCGCCATGCAGCACCAACGGCACGTCCACCTGTTCGCGGATCAGCGCCAGGCGTTCGAAGTCCAGCTTCGGTTCGCCGTGATACAGGCCGTGGGCGGAACCGATCGCCACCGCCAGCGAATCGATGCCGGTGGCGGCGACAAACTCGCGTGCCGCCACCGGGTCGGTATAGAAGCTGTCCGCCGTATCGACGATCAGATCGTCCTCTTGCCCGCCCAGGCGGCCCAGCTCCGCCTCCACGCTGGCACCGTAGCGATGGCACAGGGCCACTGCGGCGGCCACCTTGGCGATATTCTGCTCGAACGGCAAATGGGAGCCGTCGATCATTACCGAGCGGATGCCGCTTTTCACCTTGTGCTCGATGTCATCGAGCTCTTCGTGATGATCCAGATGCAGCGCCAGCGGCAGATCGTAGCGGTGCGCGGCCGCCTGACAGATACCGATCAGGTAGTCGGTGCCGGCATAGCTGAAGGTGCCGGGCGTGCCGGCCATGATCACCGGCGAGCGCAGTTCGGCGGCGGTCTCCGCCACCACCTGCACGGTTTCCAGATTGTGAACGTTAAACGCCGGAACGGCGTAACCCTGGCGCTGCGCCTTGAGCAGCATGTCTCGGTTGGCTATCAGATACATGGGATCTCCTTACAGCTCGGGGGAAGGAAAACGGTAAATCGTCACGCCTTTCACCACCCGGTTAACCTCGCCGGTCGGGCAAGGGTTGTCTGGGGTCAGCCCCAGCGCCAGCGAACTCTCGAAGGCCAGCATTTGGGTGAACAGCAGATACGGGAACAGCAGCCAGATATCGTCTGCCGCATCGTGCATATGCAGCAGGGTATCGGCGAGGGGGTGGCGCTCGCCGGTCAATCCGACCAGCTGCATCGCCTGCCCATCGCGCTGCAGTTCGTTCCATAGATCGCGGTCATACTGGCGGGCGTAGTCGTCGCGCGAGAACATCAACACCACCAGCGTCTGGCCGTCGACCATAAATTTCGGACCATGACGCAGGCCGAGCGGCGAGTCGTAGCGCGTAACGATGCGCCCGGCGGTCAGCTCCAGCATCTTGAGCGAGGCCTCTTCGGCGAGGCCGGTAAAGCAGCTGCCGCCGAGGGTGATGTAGCGGCGGAAACCGCCGGCGGCCAGCGCCTTCACCTGCGGCTGCAGCGTTTCTCGCAGAGCGCGGCAGCGCTGCACCATGGCATGCAGCGGCGCCTGGGCGGCCTCGAGCGACAGGGGGCCGAGCAGCAGCGCGGCGCTCAGCATCATGCAGCTGAAGCTGGAGGTCATGGCGAAGCTCTGATCGTTAGAACCTTGCGGCATCACCAGCGAACAGACGTTGTCGCGCCGATGCGCATACTGCGCCAGCTTGCTGTCCGGGTTGCACACCAGCATCAGGTGGTAGCTTTCCGGCAGCAGTTGGTCGGCCAGCTCCACCGTCGCCACGCTCTCCGGGCTGTTGCCCGAGCGGGCGAAGGAGACCAGCAGCGTCGGCCGCTCAGGGTCGAGATACTGCAGCGGGTTGGCGACGATATCGGTAGTGCCGTAGGCCACCACGTTGCGGCCGGTGCGTTCGCGCAGCCAGGGGGCCAGGGCGCGGCCGGCGAACGCCGAGCTGCCGGCGCCGCACAGCACGATCTGCAGGCGCGGATTGGCCAGCAGCGGCGCCAGAAACGGCTGCCATTGCGCCTGTTGATCCTGCAGCTGCCGGTGCAGCGCCGCCCACAGATCCGGCTGTTGCCAAATTTCTGCGGCGGTGTGCCAGGCGTTGCGCTGCTTCAGCCAATTCGCCTCGTAAGAGAAATACGCGTTCATGATGACAGCTCCTTAAAAAGCCTCGGTTAACGGTCGGCGATAATCACGTCGATCCCTAAAGGGTGTAGCGCCTGCAGACAGTGTTCCGGAATGCGGCTGTCGGTGACCAGGCGGTGGATCTGGCCGATGTCGCGATCGTGCAAAACTTGTGCGGCCAAATTTGCTGGCGTCGGCGAGGGTGTGTTTGACGTCGCGATTGATGCGGATGGTGACGCTGGAGACCGAAAGCAGCTGGCTGAGCGGTTCCACGCGCACCGCGCCTTCGCGGCACAGCGGGCCGATAATTAATTCCCGGTGTTTTGCGGTAGTGATCATTAACGCAGACTCCTGATTTACCTGTAGCCGTGCCCGACCGCGGCTTAATAAGCCGCAGCGATACCGACCGGAGCGCTTTCAGTTGTTCGTGGCGAATTACAGCAAACGAAACACTGAAATGCAATCGATTAATTTTAAAATATCTATATCTATCAGTTGGTTATATTTGTTCTTGCTTTCATTTGAGCGCCAACCGAAAGCTGCGTCAACGCAAAGTGAAAACGGCAAATTCGTTATTTTTCAGTCGACAATTCCCGGCATTTAATTATTCAGTCCGTCGAGGCCGAAAGCCGCAGCGATAATTCGGCAGCCGCCGGGCTTTCACTGTTTTTTTATGCCGGCGCGTGTAATAGCGCCGCATTGCAGCGGGTGAGGGTGAACGACAGCGGCCATGCGTTTCCCTCCGGCGATCCGTTCGTGGCCCATCCCGGCGAGGATCTGCAGCCGATAGCGCCTGCGTGAGGCGGTGAACCGCCGCATTGAAGCGTTGCTGGCGCCGATGTGAGGGGAAGTGGGGGCGAAAATGCGTCTTTCGCTCCCAAATCGCCATTACTTTGCTATACCTGATAGTCGATGGATTCATTTTATTGTCATGTGACTGACATGTCAGAGTCATGGCTCTGGCTTAAGTTTGCAGCGACTACGTCAGGAGATAACGCGATGTTCAGCCTGGATTCTCTGTTGCAAGATGCATTTCCACACCGCAATACCCCTGCCTGGCAGCGCAGCCTGCTAAGAACCCTTCTCTTCGAAAAAGAATTCAAACAGTTCGCCGCCGACTATCCCCACCTGAAAGGGCTCGATCTGATCGAGCAGGTGGTGGACTACTTTAACCTCAGCTGCGAGCTGGTGGACGGCGATCTGGAAAACATCCCCAGCCAGGGGCCGGTGGTGCTCGTGGCCAATCACCCGATCGGCTCGCTCGACGGACTGGTGCTGTTGCGCGCCGTCGCGGCGGTGCGGCCGGATGTGAAAGTGGTGGCCAGCCAACTGCTGACCTACATCGAACCGCTGCGCAACCTGTTCGTGCCGGTGGATAACGTCGCTTATAAAACCAGCCGCAAACAGATAGAAGGCATGCAGCAGCAGCTAGACAATCAGGGCGCGCTGATCCTGTTCCCGGCCGGCGAAGTGTCGCGCATGAGCCCGAAAGGCATCCGCGACGGCCACTGGCATACCGGTTTTCTGCGTCTGGCCGCCAAGGCGCGCGCGCCGATCGTGCCGATTCATATCAGCGCGCGCAACAGCAACCTGTTCTACTTTACGTCGCTGGTCTACCGTCCGCTGTCGACGCTGCTGCTGGTGCGTGAAATGTTCCAGCAGCGGGGCGGGCGCATCAGGATCCGCATCGGCGGCCGCGTGCCGTTCGCCAACTGGCACGACGGCCACACCAGCGCCAAGGATCTGGCGGAGCGCTTTCGCCGCCACGTGTATCGCCTGGGCCAAGGCAAACCGGGGCTGTTCGCCAGCGAATCGCCGATCGCGTTGCCGGAAGAGCGTCTGGAGCTGAAAAAGGCGCTGGCGAACTGCGAACGACTGGGGGTGACGCCGGACGGCAAAACCATCTATCTCTATCGCCGTCACGATGAAGCGCGCACGCCGATCCTGCGCGAGCTGGGGCGCCTGCGCGAGATCGCTTTCCGCGCGGTGGGGGAAGGTTCCGGCCGCCGCCGCGATCTGGACAGCTACGACGACGATTATTATCACCTGGTGCTGTGGGATGAAGAGGAGCTGGAGATCGTCGGCGCCTATCGTTTTATCCCCACCGCCGAACAAATCGCGCGTAAGGGCCTAGAGAGCATCTACAGCAACAGCCTGTTTGGGCATCGGCGCCTATCTGTCGAAATACCCGCAGTATCGCTATCTGTTCGGCCCGGTATCCATTTCCGGCGGCATGCCGCTGGCGGCGCGGGATCTGTTGATCGCCTTCTATCGGCTCTATTTCTCGCCGGACCACGCCTTCGCGCAGTCGCGTCGTCCTTATCCGGCGTCGTTGCCGCAGGTGCTGGCGCAGTTTGCCGGGGATAACTACCAGGAAGATCTGGTGCGGCTGAAGAGCCTGCTCAGCAACATCGGCTGCTCGATCCCGACGCTGTACAAACAGTACACCGAGCTGTGCGAACCGGGCGGGGTGCAGTTTATCGACTTTGGCACCGATCCGGCCTTCAACAACTGCATCGACGGCCTGGTGCTGGTGGATACCTCGCGGCTCAAGCCGTCGCGTTATCAACGTTATATTGCGGTGCATCAGCCGCAGGAAGCCGAGACGGCATGATCGGCGTCTGACTCATGCCTTTTTGATCTAAGCACGACCTTGGGGCCGGCGATGGGATAGCGCTACGATAAACGTTTTGCTTTCCACCGCCGGAGCCTTTCATGCCTCATTCGTTTATCCCGCCGTTATTGTCCGCCGATGAACCGCCCGCCGCCGCCGTTGAAACCCCGCGCGGCAAAGCGCCATTTTTGCTGCTGTGCGATCACGCCGGCAAGGCGATACCGCAATCCCTCGGGGATCTCGGCTTACCGCCGGGGGAGATCGAGCGCCACATCGGTTGGGATATCGGCGCGCTGGGCGTATCGCGCCATCTGAGCCGCCAACTGGACGCCACGCTGATTCATCAGCGTTACTCACGGTTGGTGATCGACTGCAACCGGGCACCCGGCATCGCCAGCTCGATCCCTCACTTGTCTGAACTGACGCCCATCCCCGGCAATATCAGCATCGACGCCGAACACGCGCTGGCGCGTGAGCGCGAGGTATTTTTACCGTATCACCACGCTATCGACGAGTATCTGGGGCAACGCCAACTGCGCGAACTGCCGACGGCGGTGATCGCCATGCACAGCTTCACGCCGGTGTTCAAGGGCCAATCGCGCCCCTGGCAGGTGGGGCTGCTGTTTAACCGCTACCCGGAATTTGCGCTGCTGTTGGCTGAACTGCTGCGTGAAGAGGGGGATCTGCAGGTGGGTATTAACGAACCTTATGCGATGACGGACGCCACCGATTACACGTTGCCGGTGCACGCGGAGCGCCGCGGTTTGCCTTACGTCGGCATCGAAATTCGCCAGGATTTGGTCGCTGACGAACACGGGCAACAGGCATGGGCGAAACGTTTCGCGCGCCTGCTGCCGCAGGCCTGGCAACGCTGGCAAATTTGACTTTAGGAATATTCCCAGAGATGATAACCGTAAGGAATACGTAAGACGTCATTAGAAAAAAAGTCAGGAGACACGTGTGGAGCACAGCGATAACGGACTGTTTATCAAACGGGAGCGTTTTGAAGTTCTGGCGATTCTGCGAGAAATTTGCAAACAACGCACGCCGCTGCGCGTAGAAAATCAGCAGCACCGGTTTCAAAGTCTGTTATTGAGCGTCGGGCCGGACAATATCGTGTTTAGCGGTGAGGAAGCCTCGAGCGCCATCGACGGCGCTTGCACCATCGTGATTGAAAGCAACGACGCCAAAATCGAGTTTTCCGTCCCCCAGGCGGAGCTGACCGAACATCAGGGCGTACAGGCCTGTTCGACCCGTCTGCCGCAGGAGCTGGTCTACATTCAGCGCCGTCGCCAGTTCCGCATCACTACGCCGCACTGGCGCCAATTCTTTTGTACCGGCGAATACCCGGACGGCACGCCGTACGAGCTGCGGATCCACGATCTCTCCGCCGGCGGCGTCGGTTTACGCTTCGACGGCCCGCTGCCGGATTTCTTCCAGCCAGGCTTGCAGTTCAAGAAAGCGGAGCTGGATCTGGGCAGCTACGGCAGCTTCAAGGTCAACATGGAGCTGGTGGTGGTCAACGACGATCAGGAAACCGACGATAACGACCAGGTGGTGCACTTCTCGCGCCTGTCATGCCGCTTTCTTAAGCTCGGATTGGCGATGGAGCGCAAAATTCAGAGCGCCGTGTTCGCCTTCGAGCTGGATTTCAACAAAAAGAAAAAACGCTGATAGTTATCAGGGGCAGTGCGCTGCCCCTCTGACTCGCCTGCGGCCTTAGGGGTTAAGCGCCCGCAGGCTGCCGATCTCTTCCCAACCGAAATGCGCCGCTTCGGCCAGTACGCCGCAGACTTCATCGCTGGCGGCAACCACTGCCGCGTCGAGCGCAGCGCCCTGCAGCAGATGGCTGACCAGCAACGCGGTGAACAAATCGCCGGTGCCTTTGACCGCCGATTTGACCTTCGGATGAGTAAAGCACTGCGTTTCCTGCCGGGTGACCAGCATCAATCCCACTTCGTCTTCGTGTTGCGCTACGCCCGGTGCGCTGGTGACCAACACCCATTCGGTGGTGTCGTTCAACAGCGCCTGCGCGGCGTGTTGCGTCTGCTCGCGGCTGCTCAGTTGCCGGCCGCACAGCTGCTCCAGTTCGAAACCGTTCGGCGTCAGGCCGTTGGCCAGCCGCAGGAACGGCGAGCGATAGCAGTTGACGATGCGTTCATCCACGTAGATCCCTTCACCGTAATCGCCCATCACCGGATCGATATAGATTTTTATCTGCGGATTGAGCGAGCGCACCCGCTGCAGCCAGTTGGCCAGAATATGGCACTGCATCACGTCGCCCAGGTAGCCAACGATCACCGCCCGTGCGCGCTTCATGACGCCGCGGGCGATCAGGTCGTCGAGAAAACCGCCGAACCAATCGCCGGAGATGACGCCGCCGTGCGGTTTGCCGTAATAGGGTGGGCAGCCGAACAGCACGCTGGGCACCTGCAGCGCCTCCAGTCCCTTTTTCAGCAGAGCGCGGTAGGCGATGCCGTTGCCGACGCTGCCGTAGACCACCTGAGATTGAATGCTGATCACGTCGATAGACGGTGACCGCAAAGGTGAAGCCTGTTGCATGAGTTACTTCCTTGGTTCGTTGTTATCCAGCCAGCGCGCGAACACCTGCCGCGCGCGCTGTTCCAGCTGCGCGCCGTGGCGCGCGGCCTGGTCGCGCAGGGTCTGGGGCGCGATGCCGGCCAGTTCCAGCTCGCAGGCATGGCCAATCAGCCAGCGTTCGATATCGCGATAATCCGCCTCTAAATGGAACTGCAGGCCGAGCGCGAACCCCTGATAGTCGAAGGCCTGATGCGGGCATACTGCCGTGCTGGCCAGGCAGCGGGCGCCGTCCGGGATCATGAACATATCCCCGTGCCAGTGCAGCACCGGCGTGTCGGCCAGCGGCGCCAGCACCGACTCCTCTTCCGCCGGCGGCGTGGTCAGCGGGGCGAAGCCTATCTCTTTCACACCGAGCGAAATAACCTCAGCGCCCAGCGCCTGGGCGATCACTTGTGCGCCGAGGCAAACCCCAAGGGTCGGCCGCCGCTGCCCCAGGCGCTGTTTGACCAGCGCGAATTCATGGTCGAGAAAATCATACCGCTGCTCGCCGGAAAAGTGCTGAGCGGCGCTGATCGGCCCGCCGAGCACCACCAACAGATCGGTCTCTTCATTATTGATAGCACGAATATCATCGCGGCCGGCATCGTAATAATCGATCTGATAGCCGCGCAGTGACAGCAGGGAACCGAGGATGCCCAGGTTTTCAAAGTTGACGTGCCGAATGGCGACGGCTTTTTTCATTGTTTAACCTCGCTAGCGTGAGTGAAGGGGATCAGCGCCAGCGACTCGCCCAGCACCGTGATGCCCTGCGCGCCGCTCTGGTAGACGATGCGGCGTTCGCTGACCTGGCTGAGCTGCACCTGATAACCCTGTGCGGCCGGGAACAGCGCGCAGGCCTGCTCCAGCTGATCGGCTGCCCACGGGGTGAACAGCTGCAGGCGGGCAAAGGCTTTTCCTGCATACTGAATGTCGAGCACGTAATGTTTATCCATGGAACCCCTTACTTTTGGCCGCAGAAGCTGCTAATCTTATTTGAACTAGTACAAAAGGATTTATGTATGACTTCATTGTATGCAAAAGGCGGCGGCGCTGTCCAGATTGCCGAGCAGATCGCCGCACGCATCAAAAACGGCGCGCTGCGGCCGGGCGAACTGTTGCCACCGGTACGCCAGCTGGCGGCGGAGCTGGAGGTCAATCCGAATACCGTGGCCAGCGCATACGCCAGATTGCGCGATGCCGGCCTGGTGGCGACGCGCGGGCGGGCGGGTACGGTGGTGCTGGAGCGGCCGCTGGCGGCGGTGAGTGCGGCCTATGCGCCGCGCCAGGTGCCGGCGGGGATGTGCGATCTGGCCAGCGGCAACCTGGATGCCGCTTTGCTGCCGGCGCTGAGGCTTGGCGCGGCGGAGGTGTTCCCGCAGCAAAACGGCTATGACATCAGCGGCGACCTGCCGGTATTGACCGGTCTCGGGTGTGAGTGGCTCGGGCGCCAGGGCGTGGCCCTGGGGGAACCGGCGGTGTTTTCCGGCGCGTTGGACGCGATGGAAAAGGCGCTGCGCTGCCATGCGCAGCCTGGGGCGGCGGTGTGGGTGGAAGATCCCTGCTGGCCGCCGCTATTGACGCTGCTGCGTCACCTGCGCCTGCGGCCGCTGCCGCTGGCGGTGGATGAACAGGGCTGTCGGCTACCGGAGAGTGGCGCGGCTGACGCGGTGATCCTGACGCCGCGCGCCCATAATCCGACCGGCGCTTCGCTTTCAGCGCAACGTGCGCAGCAGTGGCGAGGTTTTCTGCGCGGCCATCCGCAGTGTCTGGCGATCGTCGACGATTTCTGGGGGCCGTTGTCGCAACAGCCGCTGCATCTGCCGTTCGACGGCGATCGCGGCCTGTACGTGCTGTCGCTCAGCAAGTTTCTCAGCCCGGATCTGCGCATCGCGTTGGCCTGCGGCAGCCCGACCTTGCTGCAGGCGATGCGCGCCGATCAGTACATCAGCGAACGCTGGGTCAGCCATATCTTGCAGCAGATCGCCGCCAGACTGTGGGAACAAGCCTTGCAGGAAGGGCAATTGCAGCGGGCGCAACAGGCGTATCAGGCCAGACGGGATGAGCTGGTCCAGCGGCTCAATGCGTTGAATCACACGGCGCTCGCGGTAGGTGAAGGGCTGCATCTGTGGGTGCCGGTGCGCTCGGAAACCGCCGCCGCGCAACTGATGGCGCAGCGGGGGTGGCTGGTGCAGGGCGGTGAACCTTTCCGCCTGAAGTGTGGTCCGGCGCTCCGCGTCAGCCTGGCGAACGTCACGCCGTCGCAGTTGGCGCCGCTGGCACAGGATCTGTCCGAAGCCATGCGGGCGGCGGCGGCGATCAACTAAGCCGGCGTCAAACTCTCCTCCGCCAGTAACTGCAGCGAGGCTAACCGGGCGGCCGGTTCGGCGATCGGCGTGTCGATGATGAACTCTTCCACGCCGTACTGTTGTTGCAGCTGCGCCAGTTGCTGATGCACCTGCTGCGCGGTGCCGAGCAGAATATGGCTTTCCCGCGGCTCGATGCGGTAGTCGGTGGCGCCGGCCTGCTGCACGAAACTCTCCGCCTGCGCCAGGCTGCCGACGGTCACACTCTGCTCACCGGCAACGTGCACGCGGTATTGCCGAATGTCGGCCGCCAATGCCGCGGCCTGTTCCTCGCTGGGGGCCACGATCGCCGCCACCGCCAGCAGCGCCTTGCGGCCGCCGCTGTGTGCGGCGTAGTGCTCCAGCGCGTCGCGGATATCCTGCGGATTGCCGTTCAAATGCGCGGCGAACACGAAGGCCCAGCCGGACTCGGCCGCCAGCGTTGCGCTTTCTTTACTGGCACCGAGCAGAAAACGCTGCGCGCCCTGCGGCGGCAGCGGTGTGGCGCTCAGGCCGGGCTCGGCGTCGTCGTTCAGATAGGCGGTCAACTGCGACAGCTGCTGAGGAAAGTCCGGCTTGCGTTGCCGATCGTGGGCGGCTTGCAGCGCCTGGGTTGCGAGCGGCAGCCCGCCGGGCGCTTTGCCCACCCCGAGATCGACGCGTCCCGGCGCCAGCGCCGCCAGCAGGTTGAAGTTTTCGGCCACCTTGTTGGCGCTGTAGTGCTGCAGCATCACGCCGCCGGAGCCGATGCGAATGCGCGTCGTCTGGCCGAGCAGGTAGCCGATCAGCACTTCCGGCGACGGGCAGGCGAGCTGCGGCGTGTTGTGGTGCTCAGCCAGCCAGAAACGCCGATACCCCCAGCGTTCCGCCCGTTGCGCCAGCTGCAGCGTGCGCGCCAGCGCCTGCGCGGCGCTTTCCCCGTCGGCGATCGGGCTTTTTTCCAATATGCTCAAGGCATAAGCCATTTTTCCCGCTCCTTTCATCATCAGATATGCCTGACAAATACCATGCGGGCGGCGCGCGGCTTAATACTGATTGGCGATAGGATATTCCATTGATCCAAAACGGATTTGGATATGCGCAGAACGGTAAAGCGCCGCGATTTTACCGCTCCAGCCAGGCCTTCAGACGAATGGCGTCACGGTAGTGGCCGTAGCGCGGCTGCGCGCCAAGCAAGATCATCACCACCGGCTGCCCTTTGATGGTGGTGCGCATCACCAGGCAGTGACCGGCCTCGTCGGTAAAGCCGGTTTTCTGCAGCTGGATCTTCCAGGCCGGGTTGTTGATCAGACCGTTGGAACTGCGATAGACCAGCTGGCCGCGGCCAGGATGCACGATCTGCTGCTTGTCGGTGCTGAAGCGGCGAATCAATGGATAGCGATAGGCGTGATTGACCATTTTCAGCAGATCGCTGGCGGTGGCTACGTTGCGCGGCGTTAGCCCGGTCGGATCGTAGAAACGGGCGCGTTTCATGCCGATGGCGCGCGCTTTCTGATTCATTTTCGCCACGAAGGCCTTGCGCCCGCCGGGATAACTGCGGCTCAGCGCCGCGGCGGCGCGGTTTTCCGAAGACATCAGGGCGATGTGCAGCATGTCGCGGCGGCTGAGCACCGAGCCGATGGTCAGCCGCGAATGGGTTTTTTTCAGCAGATCGCGATCGGCGGCGGTGACTTTGAGTTGACTGCCCATGGGGCGTTTGCTGTCCAGGGCGACCATGGCGGTCATCAGCTTGGACAGAGACGCGATCGGCAGCACGCGGTTCGGTTGCTTCTGATAGAGCGTTTTTCCGGTACGCTGATTGACGACCAGCACCGATTTGGCATTCAACACCAATGGCGGCGCGGCGGCATGGGCGGGTGCCAAAACGAACAGCAGGCTGAACAGGGCGGCGGCGCCGAAGCGCCGGACGGACAGACGGAGAACAGGGAGAAATAAAAGCATAGCGACGGCAATAGTGACCCTAAGTGATTAAAAAATATCAAAAGAGTCTGCCCGGCAAATGTGAAGGAAATAGGGTGATAATCGCTCAAACTGTTACAGCAATCCCTTTTGCCGCAGCGTGAAGCGGGTGGCTTCGTTCAGATCGTAGTCCGCCAGGCGTTCGCGCGGCACCCAGGCGTAGTCGTCGAATTCATCGTTGATCGTCACGTCGCGGTTGGCGGCGTGGCAGTCGAAAATCAGGTAAATCATGTAGATTTGTTCCCGGCTGCCGTCGGCGTAGGTTTTGATGCGCACGTCGTCGCGGAAGGTCCAGGGCGTGATGCTGTCGAGGATCAGCGCGGGGCCCAGCTCTTCGCGCACTTCGCGCCGCAGCGCTTGCTCTATCCGCTCACCCGGCTCGACGCCGCCGCCGGACAGCGCCCACTGGCCGGGAAATACGCCCTTGTGCGCGGCCATTTTGCACAGCAGGAAGGCGTTATCGTTTTCAATCAGCGGGCAGACAATGATGCGTTGGCGCATGGAGGACTCCTGTCAGAAAGCAAAGCCGCAGGATAGCAGATTTGGCGGCGCAGGGCGGGAAGGTCGATCGCATTCTGTGCGGCGGCGGGAAATCCGGTCGGTGTCTGTCATGGGGTTGCCTCCGGCTTTGTTTTCTTCAACGGGAAATCAATCGCAGATGTTATTAAGTATCAATTCGAATAATTTCGCGTCAGGATAAAGCAGGGATTTTAACCTATCATGGAGTTGATAACGTATGCCTAATGGAATAAAACCGCTGTGCCTGATGACTCTTCTGCTGCTGTCGGCCTGCCACAGTGCGCCGGTCAGCCAGCCCCCTCAAGACGCCACGGCGACAGCCCCTATCGATGCCACCAAATCGCTGTTCCCGCTGGGGAACTATTCGCAGTCTGTCGATAAATGGTTGCCGCCCGGTCCGCAGCGGCGGGTGCCCGTGATGGATGCCGCCACGCAGCAACGTCATTTTTCCGCCCTCAAATCTCACTATTTTGGCATGGGGCCGAACGATGAATCCCCCTGGAATCCGCATTACATCGCTGCTGTCCTGAACCGCGAAGCGGAAAGCCACCGTGATGCCGCAATGGATAAATACCTTGGCAGTGGCAGTGTCTCCTGGGGGGAAAACTTCAGGACTCACACCGACCGCTGGAAACAGCAAGTCAGAGATAACGCTTCTACGGACATTAGCCAGGTTTATCATTCTTCGGCCCGAGGCATTGCGGTCAGGGAGACGCTGGTCAGGATCCTGCCGACGGACGATCCGGCTTATGACGACCCTCGCCTGGCTGGACAAGGTTATCCCTTTGATAATTTGCAGGATTCGTCTATCCGCCCCGGCACTCCGGTATACGTTATTACGCAAAGCCGCGATAAACGCTGGAAATACGTCATGTCGCCTACGGTGATCGGTTGGGTGCATAGCGAAGACATCGCGGCGGCGGATCAGCGGTTTGTCTCCGAATGGCTGGCGCTGGCGGGGAAAAATCTGGGGGCATTCATTAAACAGCCGGTTTCGGTGCAATCGGGCGGCCAGTTTTATTTTACGGCGCGCCACGGCACGATTCTGCCATTTTACCGTCACCGACAGGGCCTTTTTGTGGTCGCCGTGCCGGTACGCCGAGAGGATGGCCGCGCACAGATGCGCCGGGTCGTTGTCAAGAAGGGGGAATTTGCCGCCATGCCGTGGAAAATGACGCCCGAACATCTTGCCGTACTGATGCGGTCAATGAGCGGCAGGCCTTATGGCTGGGGGAACTATAACTTCAATAATGACTGCTCCGCCGAACTGCGCAGTCTGTTGATGCCTTTTGGCCTCTTTCTTCCCAGAAATTCCGCCGCGCAGATACAGGCGGCCACCCGGGTGGTTGATCTTGCTCAAGCGAACACCAGTGAACGGCTGCGCTATCTCAAAGATCACGGCAAACCCTTTACCACGCTGGTTTACATTCCGGGCCATATCATGCTGTATATCGGCAATGCGCTCGTTGACGGCCAGGTTGTGCCGATGACGTACCAGAATATCTGGGGGCTGCGCCCGGCAGATTCAAAGCGCCGCAGCATTATCGGCGGCGCAGTCTTTTTCCCGCTGCTGGCGACCTATCCTGAAGATGCGAGCCTGATGTCGCTGGCGGGCAAGGCGCAGTTCAAACTGGGATTTATTGAATAGCCCATTCTTTAGCTGATAAAGCGACCGCGAATGCGGCCGCTTGTTGTGCGGCGACAAATCGAACTGTGCTAATTGCCTAGCCGGCGCTGGATAATTTTATCGTGCTCATCCGTCAGGTTAGCGTAATTCCAAATAAATAATCCGCCAAGGTTAAAGTCCAAAACCTGATCGATAAAGTAATTTAAATTCCAGTCGGTCAATCCTTTGGTCGTCAGGGCCAGAATGCATTTTTTATTTTCGGCCCCGTTCGCCAACGATTGTTTTAATGCCGGGATCACATTAGCGAGAATATCGTCATTGCTCCACATCGCTGCCGCATAACAGTAATGGATAAAGCGGTCGCATTGGTCTGATTGAATGATTTTTCTGACTTTCTCGTTGAGCTTGTTGCCATTTTCCGTATTGGGGTGGTTGTAAGAATAACCGGCAATAAAACCAAAGCTGGTCTCTTTCCCGGCCTCTTTTAGCCGTTTCATGGCTTCGATGACCCGTTCGGTGTTCATATTGCATTCGTCATCAAAATCGACGCCATCCCAGCCCCGATCGACCGTGGCCGCGACGATCCTCAACACTTCATCCTCATTGGCCGGCTTTTGCTGCGGGGAGCATCCGCCGCCGCCGTAAACCCATAGCGTCTTTCCGTTAAAGCCGGGAAGCGTATCGGGTTTGTTTTGTTTTTCCGGGCTCCATCCTGGCTGGGCTGAGGTGCCTGTGGTTAAGCCATCAAGGTTGGTTACCATGCCGTACATCATGACATCGAACGCTTTATGCGGTTGGCCAGCCAGAGACTGGCTCCATCCGCCCGTAATAAACTTGTTCATTGTCGTTATCTCCTTATTGAGCGTGTTCCTTAAATGAATGTGTCTTGCATGATGGAGGGTATCAGCCGCTATATTCATTTAGCCATTGTGCGGTTGCTGAACGGGCAAGGGATGAAAACTTTTTAAAATGAAATGACGTTTTTATGACGGAAATATTAATGAGCAAGAGCGTTGAAAATCATTAACGCCGAGCGATAAAGATTGTTATAACAGCGTGGACGATCTGGGCTAACGGCAATAGGCAGGATAAGGCGTTATGGTGCAAAGGGCAGCGGAAAAGATGCACAAGCTGGATTTTGATGATGAAGTGACCGGGCTGATCTACGGCCATGCGTTTCGCTCCGGCGAGCCGCCGGCGCGCCTGAACTCGCAGCAGGTTTGCCTGGCTTACCAAACGTTGTCGCCCGGCGACGGTTTTATCTGGCTGCACCTCAATCTCAACCACGCGGCGGCGGAGAAGTGGCTGAAAAACCATTTCGCCATTTCCGATTTTTTCTTTCACGAAATTCGTCACGGTTCCCACACTACGCGCATCGAGCGGCAGGGCGACGATCTGTTCGCCGTCCTCAACGACGTGATCTTCCACCCTGAAGACAACAACCCGGAAACGGCGACGCTGTGGCTGTATTGCCGCCGTGGGCTGGTGGTGACCGTGCGTCATAAACCGGTGCGATTGATAGAGCGGTTGCTGGGCCGCCTGACGGCGCTGCAGCTGGCGTCGTCCACCGAACTGCTGGCGCATCTGCTGGAAGAGCAGGAGGATGTGCTGGAGCAGGTGGTGCGGCAGGCCAACCAGTATGTCGATACCATCGAGGATCGTCTGCTGACGAGCCGCGTTAAACGCAACCGCGCCGAGCTGGGGCGCATGCGCCGCATGCTATTGCGCTTTCAGCGCCTGTTGGCGCCGGAGCCGGCCGCGTTGTTTCGCCTGTTGAACCGGCCGCCGAGCTGGCTGAGCCGTGAGGTGGTGCAGGATCTGCGGCAGTTTACCGAAGAGTTCACCGTGGTGTTGAACGATCTCGCCAGTCTGACCGAACGCATTCGGCTGCTGCAGGAAGAGCTGGGCGCCAAACTGATGGAGCAGAATAACCGCACGCTTTACACCCTGACGGTGATCACCGTGCTGGCGTTGCCTATCAACATCGTCGCCGGTTTTTTCGGCATGAACGTCGGAGGGATACCGCTGGCCAGCAATCACCACGGTTTTATCCTGCTGGTGTTGCTGGTCGGCAGTTTCACGCTGATCGCCGGTTATCTGGCGTTCAGGCGCAGGGACGAGTCGTAATTACAGGCGGGCGCGGTACTCTTCTTCCAGCCGGGCATGGGTGCTCCAGAACGGCTGCGGCGCCCGATCGTGCAGGCGATCCAGCAGAATATCCAGATGGGTATGCCAGCCGCCGGCGACGCTGAGCATCTCGTCGCGGTTAGCCAGGCGCCGGTGGGTGACCGTCAGCAGCACCGCGTTTCCCTGTTCCGTCAACTCGAAGGTCACTTCGGAAGGGCGCCCCTGCTCCTGTTCGGCCCAGGTAAAGCTCAGCAGGCGCGGCGGGAACAGGCAGGTGATGTGGCCGCGGTTGCTGACACAGCCGCCATGCTGTTTGTACTTGGCCGGCGGTTGCTCGTGCTCGCCCGCCAGATCGGAGTTGCGAAACTCCAGCTCCAGCGGCGCGCCGTTTTCCAACTTCATGGCGCCGGCAGCCAGCCAGGTGGCGCGCTTGTCGGATTCGGTCAGGTAAGCCCACACCCGCTCGATGGGGCCGGGCAGCAGCCGCTGGATGCGCAGCGTGCCGGGTTCGATAATCATGCCGTAATCATTCATGGTTCACTCCTTGGGAGGAAGCTGTTCGGGCTGCAGCAGCGCCTGTTCGAGCGCATCCAGCCGTTCAGTCCAGAAATGTTCATAGGTTTGCAGCCAGTGCATGGCCTGCGCCATAGGCTCGGGTTCGAGCCGGCAGATATGGTTTCTTCCTTGCACGGTGCGTTGCACCAGGCCCGCATGTTCCAGTGCTTTCACGTGCTTGGAGGCGCCGGCGAACGACATCTGCAACGGCGCGGCCAGTTCGCCGATGCTGCGTTCACCGCCGGCCAGCGCGCGTAACATCGAGCGGCGGGTCGGGTCGGCCAGCGCATGAAAAATGGCGTCCAGCTGTGAGGAAGATAATTCAACCATATGGTTGAATATAGATCAGGCGGGCTAATATTCAACCGTTTTGTTGAATATTTTTTGCCCCGGCGCCAAACCGGGGCGAGGATCAGGCGTCGGCGTGCGCCAGCAGGGCGTTGAGCAACACGTCGGCGCCGGCGGCGGCCCAGGCGGGAGTGATATCTTCCCGTTCGTTGTGGCTGATGCCGTCCACGCAGGGAATGAAAATCATGGCGGTCGGGGCGACGCGGTTAAGGTAACAGGCGTCGTGGCCGGCGCCGGAAATCATGTCGCGATGGCGATAGCCCAATGCCTGCGCGGCGTGACGCACGCTGCCAATACACCCCGGATCGAAGGCGATCGGGGGATACTGGAAGATGCGCTCGGCCCGGGCGGCCAGGCCGCCGCCGTTGACCTCGTTTACCGCCGCCAGTAGGCGCTGCTCCATCTGCGCCAGAATAGCCTCCTGCGGATGGCGGAATTCGACACTGAAAAAGACGCGCCCCGGCACCACGTTACGCGAATTGGGGGTGATTTGCGCCATGCCCACCGTGGCGCGCGCGTCGGGCGCGAAATCCCAACCGATGCGGTTGACCGCCGTGACCAGCGCCGCAAAGCCGAGCAGGGCGTCGCGGCGCCGATCCATCGGCGTGGTGCCGGCATGGGCGCTGAAGCCGACGACCTCCAGTTCATACCAGCGCTGCCCTTGTGCGGCGGTGACTACGCCGATGTCGAGATGCTCCGCTTCCAGAATCGGCCCCTGTTCGATGTGCAACTCGAAGGCGGCATGGATCGGCGTACCGCCCACCGGATACTCGCCGGCGTAGCCGATGCGCTCCAGCGCGTCGCCGAGGCTGACGCCGTGCTCGTCGCGGCGCGTCAGGCCGTATTCCAGGTCGAATACCCCGGCGAACACGCCCGAGGCGATCATCGCCGGCGCGAAGCGCGCGCCTTCTTCGTTGGTCCAGTTGATCACTTCAATCGGGCGTTCGGTGACGATCTGCCGATCGTTAAGGGTACGAATAACCTCTAATCCGGCCAGCACGCCGTAGATGCCGTCGAAACGGCCGCCGCGGGGCTGCGAATCACCGTGCGAGCCGGTGACGACCGGCGCCAGCTCGGGGCGAGCACCTTCACGCCGCAGGAACATGTTGCCCATTTTGTCGACGCGTACGGTGCAACCCGCCTCCAGCGCCCAGGCGCGCAGCTGATCGCGCGCTTGCCGATCTTCTTCACTCAGCGCCAGCCGGGTGACGCCGTTATTGGCGATGGCGCCGAACTGCGCCATCGTCTGCAGGCTTTGCCACAGGCGCTCGCCGTTGACTCGATACGTCATTGATCTTCTCCCGGCGTTTTAGCGGTGTAGCGGAAATCGCAGCAGGGGGCGCCGGACATGATGGTCTGGCTGCGCTGCAGGTCGACGTCAGGGGCATAGCCAACGATAAACTGACTGTCGCGGGCGCAGGAGAGCAGGTGGCCGATCTCCCCCAGCCCCATCTCGTGATACATCTCGGCGTAGCGGCAGCGGGTGACGTTATAGTCGAAGTGCTGCGCGTCCTGATTGATCACCTCGACGCGCAGCGCATCGTCTTTTTCCCACAGGTACTGCAAGGCGGCGAAGCTGCGCAGATCCGCGCCGTTCGGTTCCTGGGCGGCGAACTGTTTGCCCGCCTCGATGGCGGCATTCTCGATGGCTTCGCCGATCACCGCCTGAGCGCGCGCCTTGCCGATTTCACGCACCAGAATCTGGTAGATCGGCTTGATGATCTCCGCCTCGATCTTTCTGCGGGCCAAAATGCCCAATTCGTTTTTTGCACAGCTCATCGCCTTGCTCCTCTTGATTTATTGTGACTTGGCGCCGCCCAACACGGTTTGCGGCTGCCATTTGCCGTCAACCACCCGGTACAGGGTGAAGCTCGGCTGTTGCAGGTTGCCTTGCGCATCGAAGGCGATGTCGCCGGTGACGCCCTGGTAATGTATGGCGCGCAGTTTCGGCAGATAATCGGCCGGATTGGCCGAATCGGCTTGCTCAATGGCGGCGATCAGCACCCGGGTGGCGTCGTAGGCGAAGGGCGCATGCAGTTCGATGTGGGTGTGATAACGATCGCGGTAGGCTTGTTCAAACGCCTTGCCGCCCGGCATCTGTTCCAGCGGCAGCCCCGGCTCCAGCGCGACGACGCCTTCGCCTTCCCGCTGCGCCAGCGTCAGGAAGGTTTGGCTGACGAAGCCGCCGGCGCCCATCAGCTGCGCGTTCATGCCCAGCTGTTTCAGTTTGCGCGCCAGCGGCGCCGCCTGCGAATCCACGCCGCCGAAGAAGATCAGATCGGCGTTTTTACTGCGGACGGTGGTCAGTACGGCGCTGAAATCAACGGTCTTGTCATCCACAAACTCACGGGTGACCGGCTGCACGCCCTGGGCCTGCAGCGATTTGATAAACTCGTCCGCCAGCCCCTGGCCGAAAGCGGTGCGATCGTCTATCACTGCGATGCGCTTGGCTTTCAGCGTCTTCACCGCATATTGCCCGGCGTAGTTGCCGCCGTCGTCGTCGTGGCCCATCACGCGAAAGCTGGTGTCAAAACCTTGCTGCGTGTAGCCGTGGCCGGTCGCCACCGGCGCCACCTGAGCGATGCCGGCGTCGTGATAGATGCGCGCCGCAGGGATGCTGGTGCCGGTGTTCCAGTGGCCGACCACGCCGGCGACGCCTTCGTCGACCAAACGCTGCGCCACGGCCACGGCGGTGCGCGGGTCGGACTGATCGTCCTCGGACACCAGCTTGAAGGTGACCGGTTTGCCGTTCAGCGTCGGTTTCTGTGCGTTAGCGTCGGCGATCGCCAGCCGTGCGCCGTTTTCGAGATCTTTGCCGATGCGCGCGGAAGGGCCGGTCAGCGGCCCGACAAGACCGATCAACACGGTGTCGTCCGCCAGCGCCGGGAGGCTCAGGATCATTGTCATGGCGGCCAGCGCCAACGGCTTGATGCGAATGTTCTGCTGCATGTCATACTCCTGGTGCGGTTAAAGGTAACAACGGTTATTCACCCAAATAGATCCGTTTGATTTTTTCATCGTCCAGCATGTCGGCGGAGCGGCCGCTGTGGCTCAGGCTGCCGCTGTCCAATACGTAGGCGCGATCGGTGGACGCCAGCGCCAGGCGGGCGTTCTGCTCGACCAACAGCAGCGTGACGCCGTCACGGGCTAACTGCTTGATGACCGAGAAAATGGCCTCCACCACAATCGGCGCCAGCCCCATCGACGGTTCGTCCAATATCAGCAGCCTCGGGCGGCTGAGCAGCGCGCGGCCCATCGCCACCATCTGTTGTTCACCGCCGGAAAGCAGCCCGGCCGGTTGATGCAGGCGCTCGCTCAGCCGTGGGAAGGTGGCGCACACGCGTTCGAAATCTTGCCGCACCGCCGATGCGTCACGCCGCGCATAGGCACCCAGCTGCAGGTTTTCTCGCACCGTCAGGCGGGTGAAAATGCCGCGTCCCTCCGGCACCATCACCAGCCCTTGTTGCAGCAAGCGGTGCGGCGGCATGCCGCGAATCGAACGGCCGTCGAACAGGATGTCGCCCTCAAACGGCTGCAGGCCGGTCAGCGCCCGCAGGCTCGAGGTTTTGCCCGCGCCATTGGCGCCGATCAGCGTCACCTGTTCGCCGGCGCTCACCGTGAAATCGATGCCTTTGACCGCATGAATGCCGCCATAAGACACTTTGAGTCGTTTAACGCTCAGCAGGGCTTCAGACATGCGCGCCGCCTCCCAGATAGGCTTGAATGACCGCCGGTTCGCGCCGCACCTGAGCCGGTTCGCCTTCGGCGATCGCTTTGGCGTAATCCAGCACCGTCAGCCGATCGCACAGACCCATCACCAGCTTGACGTCGTGTTCGATCAGCAGCAGCGTTTTGCCGCTGTCGCGGATGCGCAGCAGCAGTTCGCGCAGCGCCACTTTTTCTCCGGCGTTCATGCCGGCCGCCGGTTCGTCCAGCGCCAGCAAACGGGGCTCGGTCGCCAGCGCGCGGGCGATCTCCAGCCGCCGCTGATGGCCGTAGGCGAGATCGCCGGCGCGGTAATGGGCGAATTGGCTGATGCCGACGTACTCCAGCAGCGCATGAGATTTATCGCGCACCGACTGTTCCTCCTCTTTCGCGCGCCGGTGCCGGGCGATCGCTGCCCACAGGCCGTTGCGGGTGCGCACGTGGCAGCCGACCATCACGTTTTCCAGCACGCTCATTTCATTGAACAACCGCAGGTTTTGGAAGGTGCGGGCAATGCCGGCCTGCGCCACTTTGTCGATCGCCTGGGGCTTATAGCGCTGGCCCGCCAGGCGGAACTCGCCCGCGTCGGCGCGATACAGGCCGGTGATCAGGTTGAAGCAGGTGGTCTTACCGGCGCCGTTCGGCCCGATCAGGCCGTAGATTTCCCCCTGGCGGATGCTCATGCTGACGTCATCCACCGCCGTCAGGCCGCCGAAGCGTTTGCTGATATGGTGTAAAGCGAGCAGCGGCGTCATGCGGCGTTCCCCCGTGCGTGGCGGGCCGGCCACAGGCCCGCCGGGCGATACAGCATCACCAGGATCAGCGCCAGGCCGTAAAACAGTTGGCGGATGATTTCCGGGTCGATCAGCACCTGGCCGAACAGCGCCTGCTGCAGCGGCCCCATGCTGCTGCGCAGCAGCTCCGGCAGGGCGGCCAGCAGCAGCGCGCCCAGGATCACGCCGGGGATGTGCCCCATGCCGCCGAGTACCACCATCGCCAGTACGGCGATCGATTCCTGCAGGGTGAACGATTCCGGCGACACGAAGCCCTGAAACGCGGCGAACAGCGCGCCGGCCACGCCGCCGAAGGTGGCGCCGATGGCAAAGGCCAGCAGCTTGAAGTTGC